>Ga0206861_1017_pt1 | contig 56454 bp, 49 predicted proteins | sample Alteio_BWOrgCont_45_FD_152617 | JGI IMG/M metagenome (GOLD analysis project Ga0206861, IMG submission 152617) | Enriched cells from forest soil in Barre Woods Harvard Forest LTER site, Petersham, Massachusetts, United States -... | ecosystem: Environmental > Terrestrial > Soil > Temperate forest >... | reverse complement strand
ACTGGTACGGGCACTGGCACTGGCACCGGCACCGGCACCGGCACTGGCACCGGCACTGGCACCGGCACTGGCACCGGCACCGGCACCGGCACTGGCACCGGCACTGGCACCGGCACCGGCACTGGCACCGGCACTGGCACCGGCACTGGCACCGGCACTGGCACCGGCACTGGCACCGGCACCGGCACTGGCACCGGCACCGGCGAACATGGAAGCACAGGAATAGCTACCCAGACTCATAGCGCGACTCCACTCGAAGCGCGTGAAGTGATCGTACAACGTACCGCAGAAGGATTATATGAAACCTTAACGGGTACAGTATTACCGAATCCCCCGGAAGATCCTTTGAAATGCCGGTATGTGGAAACAAGGGCCGATCATAAAGAAATTTATATGTGTGAGCTAAAGAAAGATAAGAATCATAAACAGTTTGATTAAACTTATAAATTCTCTTGGAACCCCTTTCTTTGGCGTAAAATGGAGTTTTTTAGTTAATTTTAAGGTCTTGGATTGCAGGTAAAGGCCCATAAACCTTTGTTATAAGATCCTAAAAGCATCTGATTTATTGCCAGTCTTTTAGACTAAAATAAAGTATATTTTAAAATGGTCAAGACTTTTTTAAAATGTGCTTTATTTTAGTCACAGGCAGTGGGTGATTAGGCATTTCACAACTTAGAGATTCTTTGGTTCGTCTGCAATCTCACTCTATTTAAATCTCTATTTATTGTGATATTCCATTAAAATCTGCATTAAAGATGCGCTTGCCTTTATCATTAAATAAGTTCACTCTTCCAGAGTTTTTCTAAAAAAATATTCCAAGGTAAAATGGTAATATTAATATTCCCCTCTATTTGAAGCACTCTTGGGCGCGAATCTAATGATACCACTATGGGCTGCGTATCCGGATGTTCCTCACAAAAAGCGATCAACCCTTTTAAATCTTCTTTGTGGACTTGTTCACTGATCTGCACTTCTATGGCTATTTCTCCTTGGCCGATAATAAAATCAACTTCCAGACCTTTCTTTGTTCGCCAATAGCAAATATTTTTGCGTTTTCTTTTAAGACCAATATAGGCGATAAGTTCCCCCTAACAAATTATTTGCATTACTTTTTAATTTACGCGCGCTAGAACCACATAAAATAAATTGCGCCGTTGTATTTTCAATCAACCAATGTACTTCATTGAGTAATTCAGGTACTTTCTGAACTTCATCAATAATAATAGGATGCGATAAGGCTTTAGGATCTAAAGCCAAGATCTCTTCACGCAATAAATAAGGCGCTTTTGTTAAGCGAATAATTTCATGGCTAGACCATAAGTCATACCAAACCGACTCTCGAAAATGTTGCTTTAAAAAGCTAGATTTCCCAGTTTGCCTTGCCCCCATAAAAACGCAGACTGTTGCATCGGGAGGTCCATTTTACATAGTCGTGTATACATAGAGTACTATTTGCTGTATTAATCCACTAAAAGCAGAACTTAAAGCGATGATAATCAACTAAAAGTCCTACCTTTATCCTTTGCCTGAGTATTCTTTTGTTAAAATTAACCGGAAAGTGATCAAACTTCGAAAATCAGGTCGTCTGGCTTAAAAGAGCTAGGTATTTTGCGTCGTTAGAGGGAGAGTTAAATCGAGTAAATAAGACGCTAGCTGTGTAATAGGAATTTGCTTACAGTGTGGCGCAAGCTGCTTTAATTCTCCGCCAGCAGTGACAATATCAATATTTTTTATTGTTGGAAATGTTTTTTTAAAAGCAGGACTTAGATTTATAGGGCGCACGTTTTGTATGGCGAGTTTTGATTCTAGCGCAATGTAGGTATCTGGATTGATTTCAATGATAAAATCAATTTCCTCTCCTTCTTTTGTGCGCCATAAATAAACTGACCATGTCTTGCCAAAATTATGGATGAATTTAATGATTTCTCCATAAACTAGGGTTTCAAATAAGCCACCCGCTTGTGGGCTTAACAGTACAGGCGCTTCAATGTTCCAGCCTTGTAACCGAATGGCTAAACCCGTATCGAGAAAAAATAATTTGGGCATTTTAATGAGACGATTATTTAGATTACTGTGATATGCGGGTAATAACTTTAATAATCCTGTTCTTTCTAAAATAGAAACCCATTCCTTTATGGTATTAGATTTAACGCCCGTGTCTTTAGCAATGTCAGAATAATTGACTAATTGCCCAGTTCTTGCAGCAAGCATTTTTAATACCTGATGAAAATCCTGTTGTTTATTGATGCCTGCAGCTAACACCACATCTTTTTCAATATATTGGCGAATATAATCATTTAAATAATGCACGGGGTCGATGGATTGTGTATACAGTTCTGGCCAGCCTCCTTTAAATAATAAAGCAGATAAAGCCATAGTCGGGAATGCCCGAATAATTTCATTCACTGATAATGTGTGCAAATAATAATAGGCAGCTCTTCCGACCAAGGTTTCTTTAACATACTTATCCATCAGAATTTGATTAGAACCCGTTAGACGAAAAAGGGGTAAGGGCGTCGAAGATACAGTATTTTTTAGTGCTAAACGTTTGAGTTGATCAACAATTTTTTTAATTTCAGGGAAAATAGCAGGAGCATACTGAACCTCATCAATATTAAGAGGCAGGGTATACTGTGCAAGAAATAATGCGGGGTCTTGTTCGGCTAAATCACGTTGCTGAAAGTCATCTAAGGTGACTTCTGAATAGCGTTCTTGACCGATTTCAGCAAATAGCGAGCTTTTACCACATTGCCTTGGCCCAATGAGTAATTGTACATATTGCTGGTTGTTCAGCAGTTGGGGAGCAATGTCTCGTTCTATCCACATCTGACTATTTTAAGTTATCATTTAAAATTAGTCAAGACTGGGTTCTAAAAATCCTATCCTTATGCTTTGCTTCAGTATTCTTTGACAAAATTAACTTGAAACTTTCCTTTTGATAGCGGTGTTTATCGGTCCTTTAAGATTAACGGGGCTAGGTTGATCAAACTTCTGAAATCAATGGGCCTGGTTTAGAGAGGCTAGTTTTACAACACTTGCGTGCTTGGAATGATTATTGATCGCCATTTTCCGGACAGGCATTTTTTAATTTTTAAAGAGTCGAACTGCTAGTAGTCCAATTATAAGCTGAATTAACATTAAAATTGCCTCCTACAGGAGCATATTGTTGTTGTAGGATCGCATACCATGGGCTTACTAATGCTGCGGTTGAAACCAAAGATTTTAATTGTTCTATATTGGTTTCGATAGAAAGTATCGACAAATAGCCTTGCTTCCGAAGGTGGATTGTCTTTTCTAATTTTGGCCATTCAACATGATTTTTTAAAGCATCCTGGTTGGCAAGATTTAAAGATCTCATAGAAAGCACTTCGGTACATAAATTCATTTTTAAGGTTTGAATATAATCCTGAGCATGCCTATCAGGAATTATAGATAAGATAGCTATTACGTTAATAATCCTGTCATTTTTTTGCTCTAATGTTTCATTTTGAAGCTGGCCTATTTCAGATAAATGCATAGTGATATGGTGAAGTAAAATAGTTATTTTGTTTATTTCAGCCGCGGTAAGGATGTCAAAATCCAATTTTCCGATATAAAAAAGAGCCTTGTATGCCTCACCGCATCTAAATGCACATTCTATAATAGCCACCATAAAGAATTTAATTAGGGTGCTTTTAGTGTTCCAAATTTTCATTCTGGAAAATTTATCGTAGATGCTTTCCATTTTACTCAAAATTTCCATTGAAAATGATTCAAAAACCTTATTTGATTTGCTTGCATTAAAGCCTAGTGCCCCTGGCAAAATTTTTCTTATTTCACCTTTGATGATCTTCTTATCATACTGATCCCTAGTGGAGTATTGATAAAATTTATCCTCCTTATTGTGAGAGTCTTTGTTTAAATGTAGATAAATTTTTCGTGACGATCCTTTTTTGTTATTTGTTAAATTATCTCTATAGCTTATGACCTTGTGATCCCTATCTTTTTGATTATATTCATCCTCTGTTATCTCCATTTTTATGATTTCATTTTCCTCTATCTTCTGTTTATAAATCGGAAAAATAATAAACAATGATAAAGGCGTAAAAAAAATAGCGCATAGGAACATACCTATTTTCCATAATCTTTTTTGATAAATTTGCTCTTTCATCAAATGCAAGTAGATGGTTTTAAGGAGGAGAGGGCTTACTTCACCGTATTTTATATAATTTCTAAATGAAAGATAGAGTTCATGTCGATTAAAATAAGATTTCTTAAGTTCATTTATATTCCAACTGCCATCATTTGTACTGCTGTCATTTAGATGGCTTATGAAATCTAAAGCCACCTCTTCGCCCGTATAAACCCCTAATTCTCGGTATAATTTAAACTTGTAAACTCCAGTTATTATTGCAAATGCGGGCAAGGTCCACCAAAATACCAGTAGCCATCCCACTATTTTCCCAACATTTCTCATTATATAATTTAAGCATATAAAGGGAGGATTCCACCATGACACACCATATCTTTTTATTCCAAATTCAAACCCTGATTCTGTAAAACCCCATGAGGGCAATTCGATTGAAGTCGGATCGATTGGGCGCGAATATATATATCCACTTCTTACGCGCACTGGAGATTCAAGCACTTTAGTGTTAAATCTTTCTCTCAGATCAAGAACCCATTGAAAACCCAGAAGATTTGAAAATAATACTTTGAAAAGGTTTTCAACTATGATCATGGGTTTTCTAACAAAAATATTTTTAAATTTCTCTGCGCTGGATTGCCTTTCAAAAATTTCTCCAATTGTATATGCACGTTCATATACTCCATACTCGGTACACTCGCGAATCAATCTTCTCCTTTCTTGCATCGACACATATTCATTGGTAGTGGATATACTGATCTCATGTTTACAAAATTGATAAAATGCTGGAATAGAAACCTTAAACTCACGCCAAAATTTTATAATAAAAGCCTTAAACTCACGCCAAAATTGATAATCTAAAAAATAATCCTTAATCCCACGCCAAATGGGAATGATATAATTTCTTAAACCTGATGAAATGCGCTTTACGCCCCATTGCCATGATTCAAGACAAAAATCAATAGCACGATTGGGAATGCAATTAAGAGTTAGAAATAAGGAGATATCGGTTAAGCCCAGTAATATAAGAAAATCTACCAAGGCAATGCCGGATAATGCAAATGTGTAGCCGGCAATGGGAATGCCTGCGATGGACATGGATAAGAAAATAGTCAAACCTAGCCAGAAAAGACACGCCCCTACAGACAGCACAAGTTGTGTTTTTGGATGGTAATTACGTATTCCTAGCATTTGCCCCTCTTAAGACTAGCAGGTATTAGCATTTGTAGCCCTATATTGAGCTAGTCTTATCAGTCACGTCAATGCGGCAAACACTTATTTTCCCGTAAGGAATAAACCATACTTAGTGTGGCATAAAACTCGCTTATTGTCTCGACTTAAGTGGAATAAATGTTTTAGGCTTAATTGTCCTCTCTGCTATAAAAAAACAACTTTTCGCCTCAATTTCCATTGCAAGCAAATAACTTCAATGCCAGGTGCTTGTAAGTACGCACATTCAGACCGGCTCAAATTAATATGTGTGGCGAATCTAATGGTAACTGCTGTAAGACTGATAAGTCACCGTCACTAAAAATGATTCCTGTGTGAGATCATCTATTTTGGATGTGAGATAAAAATTACTTATTGTCTGGAGGCAAAAAGTTGATAGGAGAAGAAAGAATTGTGTTTATAGCCTTTTTATTGAATACAGTCTGGGTTAGCCCATTATAATTAAGCTCACTTTTTGCAAATGGGCGCCTATCCTACATGCAAAATGGTCAATCGCTTACAAAAAAAATAACTTCCCTTGACCTTATTAATAAACCTTTCTTAAGATAGGCTACCCTAACTCTATAATTAAAAATAAGGAGCTTAAAATGCCCACAACTACTCCACAACAAAAAAAGCGGTCATTTTCTGCCTTTGAACATTTACAACAAATTGTGAGTTGGTCTACTGCCAGTTTAATTGCGTTAGGGGTACTTTTAGTGCCTAGCGCTGCGGCCTTGCCAGCTTTTTCTTTTACCCGCAGAAATGATCATAATGCAGCAATGGCTTTGCGGCGGGTAGCGCCTGCATGTACGAACTATACTGCGCAGCCTCAACCAGGTTTTTTATATATTGATAATTCGACAAATAAACAAGAACAGCCTAGTCTGGGTAATCGTAACAATATCACTTATATCACTTATACCAGTACGGCGACCACCACACCCAATGTGATGGTGAATGCGATTCTTGAGAATGATGTCCTTTTGTTACCGGGAGGAAGTAATGCGGTATCGACTAGCTCTATTAGTAAATTTGCACCTAAAGCTATCCCCACGCAAAATAGTTTAGTCATACCATTTTATCTGCCATCCTCTTATTCTTATTTCTCTAAAGTAGACCCGAATACATTAACTTTAGAAAATAATGTCAATGGCTATCCCCAAGAAGAGCTTTTAAGCTATACAACCTCTGGTGGCCTAAATATGTCACCAAGTGGCGTAGCGCTAGATAATGGTGGACATTTAGAAGCGTTCACATCACAGGAAGTCTTTTTAAATACTTATCAAGTCATTGTCCGCGCCTTTCAAGCCGATGATATCACCCCTGTGTTTACTGATCTTCCCATCAGTACTAACGCCTCATACACCACCGCCAACCCAATTATCGCCCAAAGTCAAATCGCACCCGGCAATTTCACCGGCATTTGGCAACGCCAACTCAGCGTCACCAAACCTAACGAACTCGTCTCGCGTCGTTTTAACTTTAATGGCACAACGGTTACTTTTACCGATCTGATAGAAAAATCATTCAGCACCCAAGTGCCCGCGCTAGTTGGACAAAATTGTTTTAATGCGCAAAACCTTGATCGCGCAGATGGCAGCACAGTCATCACCTTTCAAAACCAAAACATTAACACGGGTGTCGCGGCAGCGTGTTTTCTGATCGTCGATAATACCGGAACGGTTACTAATTTCCAAACCATTCCTGTTACCATTACCGCCGATACGACGCAATTTATCCCTATCGGCGAAACCTCTGATGGTTTTGCAGTGGCCGTAACGGGCACGGCGTCCGGTAAACAAAAAATCTATGCGCAACGCTTTTATGCCAATGGCAGTCCTAAAGATGCCACCCCGATATTACTGGATCCGAATAATCTAGCTTATGCGCAGCGATCGCCTGCTATCATCAATCGCGGTAATGGCTTACTTACCGTAGCAGGGGTGCAAGCTAACCCGACGACGACCACTAACGATGATATTTTTGTCCAACATATCAGCGAAGCATTTAACCTGATTTGCCCGAATACTGCCGTGACCGAAGGCGCGGGACCAACATTATTGAACTGTTATCTCGCGCCATTATTTAATACGCCCAGTAGCATTACCGTCACGCTTAATCCGCCCGTTAATGCGGGAACAGTCAGCACCTGTAACGGCCAAATGACATTTACCGGCACGTATGATGAAGTAAATAATTTCTTGGCGCTGAATTTCCAGCCGGCGTATCTTTATAAAACTTCTTTTGCTATTCCAGTCACCTTTAGTGCTGCGGGCATGACTACTGTGAATACCGCCATACCGGTCACAATGAAACCGATAGATTATCCTCCTGTATTGAATTTAAGCGGTTTTATGCAATACATTGCACAAGGACTCTCTAATTTCATCAACTATACCTTAACGGATGTGGATACGCCGAATGATCAGCTTATTGTGACCCCCGGTGGCGTGCCTGTGGGGAGTGGATCTTTCCAACAAATTAATACCACTACGGGTGCGGTTATTGCGAATAATCTTAATCAATGGACTGAAGCACAACGCCTAGGCGATGATGGCTCAGGTCAGGGCGTGCAATTTCTGGCTGCGAAATCGGGCCCACAACCCGCCTTTACGTTAACCGCTCAAGATGCCACGACTACGTTGCCTGCGCAAACCGCTAACATCAATTATCAGGCCGATCAACTCACGGTGCCGGTGAATATTCTGCCCTTAAATCAGGACCAAACCGTAGTATTTGATGCCACCATATTGCTTATCCAATCTAACGATCCGCGCAGAACGCCAGGCGGCACAGTCACTGCCGTGCGCAATGGTTTTGTCCAAAAACAAATTCCGAGTGGATCGGGTACCTGGGTTAATCTCAATGTGGGCGATACTTTTTTACAAACAGACATCGGCGCTAGCGACATACGGGCGGTATCTAATAGCGCTAATGCACTTTACGTCACGTTTACGCCCTTTGATGGCACAGTCACCCTGCAAGATTTTAATTTGAATGTTGAATTCACGGCTAAACCTGTTGCTACCGCTAAGCCTGCGCCCACGGCTAAGCCCACAGTGACAGCAAAAGAGAATAGTAGTTACACTACGGCTGATTTAGAAAATACCTTAATCGGTATTGCCGTGGGATTGCCGGTCACAGCCTTTGTTACTTATTTAGGTTATGCCAAATTAGATACGGATCGGCAAAATATTGATCCCTTTGCCAACATGATTGTGCGCGCTGGAAAACTAAACATCCATACCTTTAATACGGATGAAAAGCAGGACAGCTTTAGATTACTTGTGCGTAAATTACTCAAATCATTGCGATTAGAAGCCGAGGTCACCGCATTCGTACAACAATCTACAGGAAAACTTGAATGCACTTCTGCTGATCGCTCGAAAGCCGATACCCATTTGAAAAAGTATGCCGAAATCATCGCTCTGCATTTAAAATCCCAGGGATTTATTGCAGATAAGGGCATAGGCACGCTCAGTTATCTACTCCCTAACTTTGCCTTTAAGCGATTAGTGGGCGTATCCATTAATGTCAGTCAGGCCACCAAGGTACTGCCTTCAGAAACAGAAATTGATACCGTAATGGCCAACACAGCTACGCTGATAGGCGCGATCCATAAGGACATTACCGCCTACAAAAATAAAGGCAGCACGAGTTTGCTGCGCGCCTTCACCATGGTATCTTTAGGTACTAATAGCTCGGATACCGCATCACACAATGCTTCATCATCGACTTTAACTAATGGCTCCTCACCCCATTCCTCTAAAAGTTCAACGCGATCTTCTCCTCCTAAAGATCATTCAGCGGGCCTTACACCCAGTGATCTTGAAATGAGTACCCTAGATGGAGCGGGTAATACTGATGGCACGGGTGCTAAAAAAAGTCGCAAATGTCTTGTGATGTAAAAAGTGTTGCCTAATAAAATAAATATGTTGACTCTTATCCAGCGCAGCAGAGCATTATTTGCTGCGCTGCCTGCTTATCAAGCAAGCGATTTATTATTAGAGAGTTTAAGATCAGAATTAAAAGATAGGCCGCTGGGTGAAATTTTAAATGATCCGCGCGCAGATGAATGGGGTTATCCCCCCTTTTTTAAAACCAATGTGACCCTAGCCTTTTTAGGTCTGGATGCTTATCTCTGTTGGTGGCGCGGATATATTCCGTACAATATTTTGATGCTCACCCTGGGCGCGCTAGGATCGGTAATTAAAAAACCAAAAAATAATCTCTCACAACATGTGCTTGCAGAATCTTTACCATTTATTATCTGGGTCGGCGGCTTAACGCTCTCTGGCACCACCGGGGCATTGACTGCGGTGACAAGTTTTTTAGCGTTACGCTTATTACTCTGGCCTGAATATTTTCTACCGCTGGCTCTAATTACTAGCAGCAAATTGTTATTATCGGGCGCATCCACGGTCCTGCCCGCGCTAGCCACGTATGGTTTATTACAAGCACCCCCACTTATCTTGCAACAGATGGTGAAAAAATTATTACCGCTTGCGCTATTTGTCATGGGATTAAACCAATTTGAAAATATTTCTTTTTTTCCAGCTACGGCGGTTTATTTTTTAATGCGCCGCAACCTTTTGCCCAGTGATTATTTACCGGCCCTGCTTATCGATACGGCGCTGAATCTTTGGGATCATCCTGATGCCATGCTTGCAACTGTTGCGTGTAGTTTATTTCAAGCGTCGAATTATTTAAGCGCCCGTACCCAAGAAATGTTCAAAGGCACTGAAGTCACTACGTTTAATCACATTACCCAAAAACAAATACTTTATCTTTTAATGCCCTGGGTATTATCAAGCATGTTAAGTCCGGTTGCGCATTATTTTAGTCCTGATCTGGCATCAGATCCTATCTCAAGTGCAACAAAATACCTGCAATTAACCGCAGGCCCCGTTGACTGGTCAACCCATGTGCCGATGCAGGAAAATAATATATCTGAAGAGAGTTATTTTTCAAGATTATCCAGGAATATATTTTAAAAATTTATTAACTTATGCCCCTGAGGATCACATCCTGAGTAGAAAAATATATTTATCAATGAGTTAGGCTGGTACCCCGCAATAGGCATTAGCGATGCCCTTTTGTAATGGCCATGAGTCAAGCGTATACTGGTAATTTTTTTTACCACTTTAGGTAAAAATCGGTAATATTTATTACCGGTTTTGGCTTTAGATAATTTATAAGGCAGAACGCATGCTACACCACACCCCCTTAGGGCAACCGACGTCCTACATCAATACCTATACACCTGGCTTGCTTGCGCCTATTGCGCGCCATGCGCCGCGTGATTTTTTTGGTTATGATCTCTGGCATGCGTATGAAGTCTCTTGGTTAAACCTGCAAGGTAAACCGCTCGCTTCCGTCGCTGAATTTATTTTCCCTTGCTCGAGCCCTTATTTAATTGAATCTAAATCGTTTAAACTTTATTTAAATTCATTTAATCACACGCCCATTAAATCCAGTCAGGCGCTGGAGCAATTATTAATAAAAGACTTAAGTTTAGCCTGTGGCGCACCGGTCAGTGTGCACTTAAAAACGATAGATGAATTCACTGCCGAACCCTTGCATACCTTATCAGGCATTTGTTTAGATGAAGAAGCCATTGCAATTGATACCTATGAGGTGCAGCCTGATTATTTGCATTGCGAAGAAAATGTTCTAACGCAAACTGTTTATTCCCATTTATTAAAAACAAATTGCCCGGTCACCGCACAGCCCGACTGGGGATCATTAGAAATCACTTACACTGGAAAACAAATTAACCCTGCAGATCTATTGCGTTATATAGTTTCATTTCGCAATCATCAAGATTTTCATGAGCAATGTGTAGAGCGGATCTATACTGATATTTTGCAGCGCTGCGCGGTATCGCAATTAAAAGTCGCCGCGTATTATACCCGCAGAGGGGGCCTAGATATTAATCCCGTGCGCGCTAATTATGAAATCCCTATTGAATCTAAACGTTTAGGACGCCAATAAATGAAATTTAAATTATATACTTGGGTTTTACTGCTTTTACTTACAACGCATCTTTATGCCGCACCGAAAGTGATCGTAACTATTGCACCTATCCATGCGTTAACACAAGCGTTAATGGCCGATGTGGCTGAGCCTATCTTATTGGTTTCCCCGGGCGCATCGCCCCATAATTATGCCCTGAAACCTTCACAGGTGAGTGATCTCTATTCCGCACAACTCGTTATTTGGATAGGAGAATCCCTGGAGACTTTTTTAATTAAAACCTTAGCGCAACTCCCCCCTCACATCACGACGCAAAGCTTATTAACTACCCCCGGGCTTAATCTTTTACCGTTTCGCTTAGGTCCCACCTGGGAGCAGGAATCGGATCATCACCATGTTGGACTGGATCCTCACGTGTGGCTGGACCCGCAGCGCGCGCAAATTATGGCTGAAGCGATTAGCGCAGAATTGATAAGAATTGATCCCGCTAATAAAACCCGTTATGTAGCCAATGCCGCCCAGCTTAAGCAACAGCTCACCCAACTGGATCAACAATTAAGCACCCTACTTCAAGGGGTTCAAGGTAAGCCTTTTATCGTCTTTCATGAAGCGTACCAATATTTTGACGCGCGCTATAAACTTAATGCGGTCGGCGCCATTACTTTAAATCCAGAAATCATGCCCAGCGCCCAGCGCGTAGCTTCGATACAAAAAATGATTAAACAACAAAAAGTCGTGTGCATATTCTCCGAACCTCAATTTCGCCCCGCCATAGTCGATAGAATTGCCGAAGGCACAGGCGTTAAAGTCGGGGTTTTAGATCCAATAGGCCTAAGCGGACTAGGCTTTGCCTCTTATGAGAAACTATTAACTACGCTAGGGTCGTCGCTACGGACGTGTTTGCTTCCGGCTTAATCTTATCTCTTTATGCTCAAAAGTCAGGAGATAAATAAGGGCTGAGCGCTTGTACCGTTGGAATATCATTCACTGCCGCGGCCGCTTTGCTGAGCGTGTTACGTATGGTTACGGGACACTCAGATAAATCACCATCATGATAAGAGCATAAAGCCCGCAGGGCACTACCTGGATCAAATTGCGGCCCAAAAATGGCTTGGGCACAAGCTAGTCCATCGGGCAGAGAATACCCTCGCATTAATAACGCATGAATATCTATATAATCTTTAAGTTGAGCACGTGCTTGGATAGTATTTAGTTTTGTTGCGAATAAATCACGCAGCGATGCGAGATAAATTTAGCAGGTAGCGCACTCATGGAAGTCTTCATACTCTTTATTCTAACCGAAATTTCTATTTTTACCCCTGTTTGAGTTGCGGTTATGGCCTATTGCTGCTCAAATAATTCAGGACTTACGAAAAATGCGGCTGTTAGGATGTTTTTTGGCGATTTTGCGACAGCCATGAGCAAAAAAACATCCTAACAGCCGCATTTTTCGTAAGTCCTAAATTGTTAAAAACTTGACCCCATAAGCACATTTTATGATAAAATCCACTCGTTTTATCAACCTAACTTAAGGAATCCCTATGCGCCAGTACAGCCGTTTTTTTAAACTTGTTTCGATTAGTTTGGCCACGTTAATTTTAGTCGCCTGCAGTGCAGGAACCACCCATATCGCAAAAAGAGATTTGAAAGTAGAAACCAAGATGAGCACCAGCGTCTTTTTAGAGCCGGTGAGTCCGAATGAGAAAACCATCTACTTACAAGTGCGCAATACTTCAGATAAACCCAATCTTGATATCACAGGTCCCCTCTATAGTGCGCTGGTGAATAAAGGCTATGCCATTACTCATGAAGCTAAGGCCGCGCATTACATCCTTCAGGTGAATGTGTTACAAGCCGGGGAATTGGATGCCGCAACTGGGGATGAATTAATGGGACGTGGTTTTGGTGATGCCTTGGTCGGCGGCCTGGCGGGCGCAGGGATAGGTAGCCTAGTCAGTGATAACAGCAATGTTGCCATTGCAGGGGCGCTGGCAGGTGCTGCGATAGGCGGCATTGCGAGCGCTACCACGCAAGATGTCACGTATAGCGTGATCACCGATGTGCAAATCACGGAAAAGCAATCGGGCGAGCGGACTGAAAAGCATCATACTCGGATTGCTAGTACGGCGAATAAAGTGAATTTGAAATTTGAGCAAGCTGAGCCTGAATTGGTAGCGGGTTTAGCGCGATCTATTGCTGGGATTTTTTAGGTGCAGTTGTTTAGCTACAGTTGTAAATTGTAGATCGTAAAATCCCCCCGGACGAAACGTCCGGCCCCCTTTACAAAGGGGGCAAGTTCTCCGTTGACATTGGGTATGTTAGCCCTTACAAGGGGAAATGTTAACTTCAAAAATCTGTGATTGTGCCAACGTTGTAAAGAGAGGAGCTTGCCCCCTTTGTAAAGGGGGCCGGACGCTTCGGCCGGGGGGATTTTAGCGATCTTTGTCCGCAGAATGAGCCCACCCCTAATCCTCCAACCCCGGCGGTAAATGCGCGTTGCTTTGCAAGCGGGTGCTTTCTAAACTGGTTACCGGATATACGCAATAATCTGCGGCATAATAACCTGTCGGGCGAAAGTTTCCGCTGTGGCCTAAACCCCCGAACGGTGCAATGCCGCTGATCCCCGTGGTGGGGCGATTCCAATTCACCGTCCCGGCCCGTGCGCGATTAAAAAAGGTTTCATAACTTACACTGTCATCACTTAAAATCCCAGCCGTTAAGCCATATTGGGTATTATTTGCAAGTTGAATGGCGGCGTCTAAATCTTTTACCCGGAAAATTTGTAATAACGGTCCAAATATTTCTTCATCGGGTGCGTTAATGCCGGTCATATCAATCAGCCCTGGCGCAAGTAAAGCAGGATTACCTGAATCTAAGGCTTGAGTTATTAATAAACTACGTCCGCCTAACTTTTGTAGCGCATGTTGTTGTGCCAGCACCTGCACTCCTGCTGTCGCAGAAATCACCGGGCCCATAAAAGGTTGCGGCGTGGTGTTCGGATAATTCACACGAATGCGTTTTACTTTTTCTGTTAATTTTTCAATTAAGCGGTCACTTAATTCATTTTCTATCACAATTAATCGGCGGGTACAGGTACACCTTTGACCTGCACTAATAAAACTTGATTGAATGATGGTTAATACTGCAAGGTCGAGATCTTCAACGTCTGCAACAATCAGCGGATTATTTCCGCCCATCTCTAACACCAACATTTTATCGGTTTGCCCGGCTAATTGCCGGTGTAATAATTGACCCACTTTAAAACTACCGGTAAAACAAATCCCCGCTAAATCGGTATGACTGGCCAAGGCTAGGCCTGTTTCTCCCGCGCCCTGCACTAAATTAATCACCCCATCAGGCAAGCCTACTTTTTGCCACAGCTTGATAATCAATTGGGCTGATTTTGGGGTTTGCTCACTCGGCTTAATCACCACCGTATTGCCTGCCAGAAGAGCAGGTACCACATGGGTATTAAACAAATGTCCTGGGAAATTAAATGGCACAAAAATAGCTAATACACCGAGGGGACGATGACGCACATGCAACTGATACGTGTCGATATTTTTTTTAACTTCGCCACTGCGCTGCTGATATGCTTCAAACGAAATATCAAATTTTGTAACCATGCTTTGTGCTTCCATCTCGCACTCCCACAAGGTTTTACCCGTTTCTTGACTAAAGCATTGCGCTAAAGCAGGCGCATTTTCTTTAATCAACGCTTGCATTTTTTTTAACCTATCGATGCGCTCAGCAAGCAATGTAATCGACCACGCAAAAAATGCTTTACTAGCGGCACTCACGGCTTGATGGACATCCACTTCATTGGCCGCTTCCCCTTGCCAAATTATTTTTTGATCCGAAGGATTAATCGAGGTGAATGCTGCGCCGCGTCCGGGTTGCCATTGGCCATTAATAAATATCATAAGCTGATCCTCACGGTATCTCCGATGTTAACATTGAGTAATTGTGCGGTGTGTGTGGTGAGGGTAATCGATTCCTCGTCTTGAAAAACCACCTCACCTAAACAGGCACGAAATTTTTTCTCGAGGGTTGCGATCATATACGCAGGACCGCTTAATTGAGGCACAATTGCCGCAATGCGTACCCGATGCGCATTGCGTACCGTCGCACTTTCTTTAAGGTATAATTCTAAACACGGGCCGCCTTCAAAAATATTAATATAATTCTCAAAGGTAAACCCTTCCTTAGTTAATAAAACGAGATCAGGCACCGTCTCAGGGTGTGTTTTACCTATAACGGCTTGCACCAGATCAGGCAGTAGCGCTACTGCAATGGGCGTATCGGGTAATAATTCTGCGACAAAATGCCCATGTCCTTGTGCTATCCGCTGATCCACTTCTAAAAAAGGTAAGTCTATAAATTTTTGCCCGACCCCTTGCCAAAACACACACTCACCGGTGTTATCAATGATACCGCGCATTTGGGCAATGATTTTAGCCGTCACACGCTGCGGGTTATCCACTAAATATAAAAAGCGCACCCGCGATAAAAACGTGCCTAGATGTAAGCCGTGGTACTGTTCTTGGAGTGCCAACATGCCAAGTTCGCTTAACCCTTGATAATCATTGGATAATTGTAATACGCTGTTTTTGTGTGCAATCCCAAGTTCATCACTACTTTGGATATGATGAATAATTTTATAATTATAATATGGTTGCACATCGCCGACTTGAGTAATAATCCCTGAACAACCGATTACTTTTTTTGAAGCCGTATCTTCCATCACAAAAAGATAAAGCTCGTTATTCAGTGCATCAATTTTTTTTGCAAAGCTGCGTTGCGCCAGTTCAATTTTTTCTGCCAACGCCGTAGCATTAGGTAATAAGTGCGTCAAACCAAACCCAATGTGCTGCGCGATGTCAAGTAGATCCGCGAGATCGTTTTCCTCACATTGACGGATCACTATCGATGTAGCCATTAACTTTTAACACCTCGCACGTAACCGGTGATCAAATCCCCGGTTTGTAGGGCGGCATAGAGTAATTGCCAGTATTCAAGCCACCATTCATAATATTCTGCGCCAAAATGCGTCACTAGCGTTTCTTGATGTTCTGTTTTCATTAAAAGTATGGTTTCGTCACACTGACTGCGCATGAGTTTAGTGGTGTCTTTAAAATTCACATAATTAAATTTGTTTTTTTCTAGCAGTTGTAAATAATCTTGTGCAGAGGCCAAATAAACAATCTCATCGGAAAATTGCAGAAAAGCTTGCATTTGCGCACTATAATCTTCGGTTTTATGAAACCAGTCCATGAGCATCAATGTGCCGCTGCCGCGCAACATGCGATTAAATTCTACGAACCAATGATTTTTGTCTTTATAACGGCTCAGCCCATTAATCGACATAATTAGATCAAATTTATTATGTGCGGGGAGCGTTTCACCGATTAGGGGCAAAAATTCAACGCGTCCACTTAAATTCAATTGCGTCGCTAGCGCTTTGCTTTTAGCGAGCAAAAAATCGGACACTTCTACGCCCGTGATTTGCACCTCGTTTCTTGCCAAATAGCAGACGGGGCCGCCTGCGCCACTGCCAAAATCCAAGACTTTTTTCCCCGTTAAATCGAATTCTTGACCCAAACTTTCGACCCATGCTTTGCTCCCCAAATGAATAAATCCTGGCGAAAAAAGGGTCGCTAATAAATTCAAGGCTTGTTCATCGTAATGGTATACTGGCATTTTTTTATCGACTTTTTTAATCTGAAATTAAGTATACAACAAAATTTCTATATGATAACAAGTATGGCAACTAAAAATCATGATCCCCTGGCCCTGCCGCTCACGCACTTAAAAGGCGTGGGGACTCAGCTCGCGGCTAAATTAGAGCGCTTGTCCTTGTATACGGTGAGTGATTTATTGTTTCATTTGCCCCGCTGCTATCAGGATCGCACGCGTACCTACGCTATCGCAGAATTAGTCCCCGGCATGTTTGCCACCATTGAAGCCGAAGTGGTGAAACAACAATTGGTATTGGGCAAACGTCGGCGCCTGGAAATTGAGCTTGCCGACCGCTCAGGCTATCTTTATATGAGTTTATTTCATTTCTCTACCCCGCTGCGGCAACATTTGCCTACGGGTACGCGTTTACGCTGTTTTGGTGAGGTCAGTTTTTTTGCCAATCGGCTGCAAATGGTGCATCCTGAATATGAAAAGATGACCGCGCCTACCCCAGAAACCGTTGTGCAAACCCTAACCCCGGTTTATCCCTCAACCGAGGGGATCTCACAAAAAACCTGGCACAATTTAATGGCCCAGGCTTTAAAATTAGTAAACGACTCGCTCCTGATGGACTACCTACCCGCGACTGCTTCATCAGGGTATACGCTAGTCGATGCGCTAAATTATTGTCATCACCCGCCGCAAAATGCAGATCTCGCATTATTGGAGGCCGGCAGTCATCCTGCGCAACAACGTTTAAGTCTAGAAGAACTTTTGGCCCATCATTTAAGTTTACGGTTAGCAAAGCAGCAGATAAAAACGCTAGTCGCACCCGTATTACAGTGCGACCCGGCTATCTTGGAAAAATTTTATCAGCACTTACCGTTTACGCCCACTCAGGCACAACTCCGGGTGTTACAAGAAATTTTTGCAGATTTTAAGCTGGGGATACCGATGCTGCGCTTATTACAAGGCGATGTGGGATCAGGAAAAACCTTAGTGGCCGCAGGCAGCATGCTTGCGGCTATCAGTCAAGGTTATCAAACCGCACTCATGGTGCCAACTGAACTATTGGCCACGCAACATGGCTTAACTTTAGCGCGTTATTTTTCTGTGTTATCGATTAACATCGTGGTATTGCACAGCCGTATGCCTGCAAAACAAAAACAAGCCGTGTATCAACAAATAAAAACTGGGGATGCGCAAGTAGTGATCGGTACGCATGCGCTGATTCAAGAGGCGGTGGAGTTTCAGCAATTAGGCTTAGTCATTATTGATGAGCAACACCGATTCGGTGTTAAGCAGCGCTTGCAGCTGCAAGCCAAAAGCGCTCAGGCGGTAGGCTATGCGCATCAGCTAATTATGACGGCAACACCGATTCCGCGCACACTGGCCATGACTTTTTATGCCGACTTAGATTATTCTGTGCTGGATGAATTACCCCCGCACCGTAAACCGATTACGACGGTTGCATTAGCAAATTCACGACGCAATGATATTATTGCTAAAGTGCGGGAATTTATTGCCTCTAAACAACAAGCGTATTGGATATGTACGCTGATTGATGAATCCGAACTACTGACTTCTCAAGCTGCGATCGCAACCTATGACTTGCTGCAAACGCAATTGCCTGAATTTAAGATAGGGCTCGTGCACGGACAATTAAAAACTATCGAAAAGCAAGCGATCATGGATGCGTTTAAAAGTGGAGAGTTGCATTTATTGGTCGCAACCACGGTAATAGAAGTCGGAGTCGATGTCCCCAATGCGAGTTTAATGATTATTGAAAATGCAGAGCGTTTAGGGCTTGCGCAATTGCATCAATTGCGCGGCAGAGTCGGACGGGGAACCCAAGCGAGCCACTGCATATTGATGTATCGCGCACCATTGTCTTGGCATGCCAAAGCACGCTTAGATATTCTACGGAAAACCTGTGATGGGTTTAAAATTGCCGAACATGATTTAAAACTGCGTGGCAGCGGTGAGTTTTTGGGCACACGCCAGAGTGGGGAGCTTAATTTCAAGGTATTACAATTAACTCGAGATCACGGTTTAATGGCACGCGTTACCGAACTTGCAGAGCAGCTATTAAAAGATCATCCAGAATTCATCGCCCCACTTATCGCGCGCTGGTTAAAAGAGAAGGTGCAGTATAGTGCGGTGTGATCTGCCCTTTGGAATCGGCCGTAGTAGCGAGGAGGGAGATAGGCTTGCCCCCTTTGTAAAGGGGGTCGGCCGTTTCGGCCGGGGGGATTTTAGCGATGGTTGATGTACGTCAAACATCTAAAAATCCCCCCGCCGAAACGTCGGCCCCCTTTACAAAGGGGGCAAGCCCTTTCGCGCGCTGATTGAAAGAGAAGGTGCAGTATAGTGCGGTGTGATCTGCCCTTTGGAATCGGCCGTAGTAGCGAGGAGGGAGATAGGCTTGCCCCCTTTGTAAAGGGGGTCGGCCGTTTCGGCCGGGGGGATTTTAGCGATGGTTGATGCACGTCAAACATCTAAAAATCCCCCCGACGAAACGTCGGCCCCCTTTACAAAGGGGGCAAGCCCTTTCGCGCGCTGATTGAAAGAGAAAGTGCAGTATAGTGCGGTGTGATCTGTCTTTTGGAATCGGCCGTAGTAGCGGGGAGGGAGATAGGCTTGCCCCCTTTGTAAAGGGGGTCGGCCGTTTCGGCCGGGGGGATTTTAGCGATGGTTGATGCACGTCAAACATCTAAAAATCCCCCCGCCGAAACGTCGGCCCCCTTTACAAAGGGGGCAAGACTTCATCGACGTCCGGAGCCAAATTCGCAATTGAAGTAGAGGCCTACTTATCCTTATAAAGTTCAGCATTTTTCCGCGACACATATTCTGCAAGATAGGGATTTTCTTTTGCGTTGCAATAAGAACCATAATCGCGTTTATATTCATTCGCTAACCGATTGGCCAGCTGCAATTCTTCTGCAGACATTTTTTTCGTCACTTTATCTAATGAGGTCTGAATAGACGGATAGGCGCTCACTTGTTTCACTAACGCCCACCAGGCGTAGGCCTGAATATTACTTTGCTTCACCCCTAGCCCGGTATAATATAGATCGCCCATCATGTATTGTGCGGCGACAAAACATTGCATCGCGGCCTGATAAAACCAACCCACGGCTTGCTCATAGTCTTGTGGAAACGTGGGATCCCCATTAAAAAATAATTGCCCTAAACTGTATTGGGCATAAGCGGATCGTTGCGCCGCCGCTTTACCGTACCATTTCACTGCGCTGAGCACATCGGGCATCACCCATTTGCCTTCTAAGTAAATATCACCCATATAATCTTGGGCTTCTACATCACCGGCATTTGCAGCAGCTTCATACCAACGAAAGGCTTGCTCAGGGTTATAATGCGGATTGTCATAATCGGCAAAAAATTGGGCCACTAGGCGTTTTGCACGCGGACTATTTTTATGACTGTCGGCACGTAAATACCAGGTATTAGCCAATGCCGCGTCACTCGGGCCAGTGAGTCCCAATTGATAAATCAGACCTAACATATATTGTGAATAGGTATTGTTATTATTGGCGCCCGCTTCATACCAACGTTTAGCCATGGCCCAGTCTAGCGTCCGCAATTCACCCCGTGCATAAACATCGCCTAGGGCGGCTTGCGCTTCAGGATCCCCGCGCAGCGCAGCATCATGTAGGAAATTAACGTCTTTGGAAGATGCCGCAAAAGCCACACTGACAAAAAAAGTGAGTATCAAAAATACTATTTTGGGGAGCGCGTGGTTCATTTTTTTATTTAAATTATACAGATAGCTTAAAAATAGCTGTTTTTTTGTTAATTAGCAAATGGTGCGGCTATGGGTTAATGCACACGCGTTATTTTAAGCACGGCTTTAATTCTACGCAGATTGCGGACGATTTGCGCCAGGTGCACCCGGTCCCGTACGCCGATGATGAGCGTAATGCTGGCATAACTGATATCAATATTATCACTGTGGATCCTTTCAATATCTGCGCCGGTACTGGCTATGGCATACGAGAGCTGAGCCAATACCCCACGCTCATTTTTCAATTCCACATCCAGGCGTGCCAGATATTCGCCTGCGACATCCTTCTCCCATTGCACACGAATAAGGTGCGAGCGGGTGCGCGGATCGGTAATTTTTTTACATAGTTCTGCATGGATGATTAAGCCTTCATCCGGCAGTAATACACCCACTATCGGATCACCCGGGATAGGCCAACAACAGCGGGCAAATTTAATTAATACCCCTTCGGTTCCTTTTATCGATAAAGTACTCTCCCTTTTTTCTTCTAAATAAGGCGCTTGCGCATCAAAAACATGCACCAAAGCTCTGGCGACAATTAAATTATTACGCTCGCCGCGACCTATGGATTCATACAGTTCTGGGAGTGAAGCTAAACCCACTGTTTGTAAAAATTTATCGGCGATTTCAGGGGATAAATCATGGGACGTAAATAAACTGTCTAAAGCGGCATGCAGTAAGCGCTCTCCTAAGGCTATCATTTCACTTTGTTTTTGCTCTTTTAAATAATTCCGGATGCTGCTGCGCGCTTTCCCACTTTTTACAAAATCCAGCCATGCCGAATTGGGATGGGCTTTCATATCCATGATGATTTCTACCGTCTGGCCATTATTAAGTGGCGTAGACAGCGGCGCTAAATGCCGATTGACGCGCGCCGCGACACAATGATTCCCCATATCGGTATGGACCGCATAGGCAAAATCAACCGGCGTTGAGCGCGCGGGTAATTCCATAATATCGCCCTTAGGCGTAAAGACATACACCTCATCAGGAAATAAATCGATTTTTACATTCTCAATAAACTCCAGGGAACTGCCGGTTTCATGTTGGATCTCCAATAGGGTTTGCAACCAAGCTCGCGTTCTTGCTTGCACTTTATCAAAGCTCCCATCCGGCGATTTATACAACCAATGGGCCGCTATGCCGCTTTCAGCCACTTTATGCATCTCGAAGGTGCGCAGTTGTACTTCTATCGGTATGCCTTGCGGGCCAAATAAAGTCGTATGTAGGGATTGATAGCTATTGGTTTTGGGGATCGCGATGTAATCTTTGAAACGTCCAGGCACGGGTTTATATAAACGATGAATAATGCCTAAGCTACGGTAACATTCATCTACTGTCGGGACGACAATACGAAACGCATACACATCCATAATATCGTTAAAGGATAAATGCTTTTTCCGCATTTTTTTGTAAATGCTATAAATATGTTTTTGCCTACTTTCAATATGAAGCTGTTCTACTTTCGCCTCGTGTAAGACTTTTGCGATGGCCTCTTCTACGGCTTTGACCATTTCCTTGCGATTGAGTCTTGCCCGTTGCACGGCACGTTTAAGCAAGGCATAACGCAGAGGATTAAGCGCTGCAAAGCCTAAATCCTCCAGTTCCACATAAAAATGGTGCATACCTAAACGGTTGGCAATTGGGGCATAAATCTCTAGGGTCTCGCGCGCAATCCGACGCTTTTTTTCTGGCGGGAGCACGCCTAACGTGCGCATATTATGCAACCGATCCGCAAGTTTAATAATGACCACTCGGATATCTTGCACCATAGCGAGGAGCATTTTGCGAAAATTCTCGGCTTGCGCCACGGCACGATCTTCAAACGGCAGTCGTGCTAACTTACTCACGCCATCTACAAGTTCAGCCACATTAGGTCCAAAAGCTGCACAAAGATCTTCTTTAGTGAGCGTGGTGTCCTCGATGACATCGTGCAACAGCGCACCCATAATGCTTTCAGGATCCATGCGCATCTGCGCTAAAATATGCGCCACGGCGACAGGATGCGTGATATAGGGTTCGCCAGAATAACGTTTTTGATTGATATGAGCGGCCTGCGCCACTTGATAGGCCGCCTCAATTTGTTTAATGGTATCCGCCGTTAAATACTGGTTCAACGTGGACTTAAGATCATTGAATGCCAATGGCGGCCTCTTTACAGTGATACGACTTAAGTCATAACTTATTTCAAATCGTCGTCCTTAAACGATACTGCAGATAAATCTTCTGAATAATCTAAGGATTGTTCTGGATAATTATAGGTGGCCGATTGAGTCTTGACGGTATATTCTTGCGCACTGGCCGCACAGGCTTTAATGAATTCTTCCGAAATCTGTCCGGTCGCAATTTCACGTAAGGCGACCACCGTGGGTTTATCATGTTCCCAGGGGACCAAGGGCTCAACGGTGCCAAATGACAATTGACGGGCGCGTTTAGTCGCCAGCAAGACTAATTCAAACCGATTATCAACGTATTGCAAACAATCTTCTACGGTAATACGTGCCATATAGCGTCCTCATTTTTTAGTAAATTCAGGGGGGTGTTTATTTTGATAAACACAACATGATACAAGAAAACCCCTAACTTGGCAACAATGAGTTTATTAGCTCACTCTGATCAACGATCTGCCTTTTAAGGGCCAGACGCGAAGCTTCTATGATTGCACTTAAGTCTTGAACCGCGGTAGCAAAATCATGATTCACAATAAGGTAGTCGTACTCATTGTAATGAGAGATCTCTTCCCTCGCTTGTTCCATACGATGCGCAATTACGGCTTCTGAATCTTGATTCCGTCCGGTGAGGCGCTGTAATAAGGTCTCGCGCGTGGGCGGTAAAATGAAAATACCGATGGCGTCTTTATAAATCGCTTTCAGGCTGCGGTGCCCCTGCCAATCCAGCTCTAAAATAATGTCTTTGCCTTGGGCGAGCGTGTGCTCGACCCATACCTTAGAGGTGCCATAATAATAACCAAATACTTTCGCATGCTCTAAAAATTGCTGCTGCGCTTGCATGGCATGAAATTCGGGTTCTTCAATAAAAAAATAATCGACACCATGACTCTCCAATGCCCGCGACGCGCGCGTGGTATAAGAGATCGACATCACTAGATTATCCAGACGTTGCCGTAGCGCCGTGATTAAACTACTTTTCCCCGCCCCTGACGGCGCTGAAATAATATAAAGTTGGCCGGGTCCTTTATGCTTACTCAAGATTTTGCACCTGTTCACGAATTTGTTCAATTAATACTTTGATTTCTACCGCGTGATACGTCACGTCACTGGACAATGATTTGGAGCCTACAGTATTAGCCTCACGGTGTAATTCTTGGACTAAGAAATCTAAACGCCGACCGATGGCGCCGCCTTTTTTAAGCGCCGCATTGATTTCTGCAAGATGGGTTTCTAAGCGATCCAGTTCCTCAGCAATATCGGCTTTTTGCGCCCAAAACACGAGTTCTTGCTCAAGTCGATTATGGTCAAATTCTATTTGCGTCGCCCGCACGCGCTCAAGTAACTTTTCACGCTGCGTGTGCATAATGTGTGCGGCATTAGGCTTAATGCTTGCCACATGTTCAGCAATTTTTTGCAAGCGCGTTGCAATCACCGCCACTAATGCTGCGCCTTCACGCTTACGATCGGCTTGAAATTTTTCTAATAATTGACTGACCAAAGTTAAGGCCATGGTTTCGAGTTGCTGTTGATTGTGTAGCGATGTGCCGATTACGCCGGGAAAACGCAACACGTCCATAATATTAATTGTGGTGGGTCTGCGCGTTTGTTGACTCAAGGTTTCGCATGCTGCAAACAGATCCCTCACCATGTCTTGATTAAGCGTTAAGTTTGCGGCCTCGCCGCCTGATTCAAACCGTACACTTAGCTCTATTTTGCCGCGCGTTAACGCTGTGCGCAGCCTGTCGCGGATTTGCGCTTCTATTCCTTTCAAGGTATCAGGTAAGCGAAAATTTAATTCTAAAAACCGGTTATTCAGCGCGCGCAGTTCACCGCACAAGATCCCGAGCTCATTTTGAACGCGATCTTGTGCAAAACCAGTCATACTGCTCACATTATTTTCAAGTGCCATTTGTGTTCAAACCCTGGTAAGATTGCCGATTACTATACCATATGCGAGGCGCGTTATGCGTGCGAATAATAGAGCTTCGGGAGCCCTGCGTCCCATCCAAATCACCCGCCATTATACCCAATACGCCGAGGGCTCGGTACTTGTTGAATTTGGCGGCACTAAAGTCTTATGTAATGCCAGTATTAGTCCCGGCAATGTGCCACGCTTTTTAAAAGGCACTGGGAAAGGCTGGGTCACTGCAGAATACAGCATGCTGCCGCGCGCCACCCATGATCGGATGGACAGGGAAGCCATTAAAGGCAAACAAAGTGGCCGCACTTTAGAAATCCAACGCTTAATTGGCCGCAGCCTACGTGCCATGGTGGATTTACAGGCCTTGGGGGAGAATACGATTACTTTAGATTGCGATGTGATCCAAGCCGACGGCGGCACGCGCACGGCCGCAATTACTGGGGCTTGTGTGGCCTTAGTCGATGCACTTAAACAACTGCAAGATTTACGCGTGTTAAAAAAACCTGCGTTACTGCAGCGCGTCGCGGCGGTTTCTGTCGGTATAGTTAATCATGTCCCTGTTTTAGACTTAGATTATCTGGAAGACAGCAGTGCCCAAACCGATATGAATGTGGTGATGACCCAAGATCTTAAATTTATTGAAGTCCAAGGCACGGCTGAGAATCAAGCCTTTACTGAAGAACAACTCCAAAGCATGTTAGCGCTAGCGAAACAAGGAGTGCAGCAGTTGTTTGCGTTACAGGAACAAGTGTTGGGATGAGACTCCCCTGTTGTAAAGTTCGTGGGGGATTCGTTAGGGACAGGGTGAGGGAAAAGAGGGATCCCCGCGGTTATCAAGTTACTTACGGGACTTACGAAAAATGCGGCTATCAGGATGTTTTTTTGCTCATGGCTGTCGCAAAATCGCCAAAAAACATCCTGATAGCCGCATTTTTCGTAAGTCCTGACTTATTTTTGTAAATATTAGGTTAATCTATCTCTGGGTAACCCACTGCGTCATCCCGTGCGTAAGCCGCCATCAGGGGTGATAGAAGCACTTCACTCTCGCGGCTGTAGACACGGGATAAAGGTTATAGATATTCTTACGTGCTCAGCATAGATTAACTTCGTAAGCAATATTTCCGCCTGGATCCCGTGTCTTCAGCCGCGCAAGTCCTGCTCTTCTATCATTTCTGATGGCGGCTTACGCACGGGATGACGCAGTGGATCATAACGGTATAAGGCCTACGGCCTAACGCATCCCCATGAATTTTAGTATTTAAGGCCGAAGGCCTGACCGTATCTAGCCCAGGGTGTAGGCGCGTCTTCGCGCCGTAACCCTGGGTAGGATGAGAATAAAAATCAAGCGCTGAAAGCGCGCAAGAAAAATATTAAAGTTCAATCTTACGCGCTTTCAGCGCTTCTTCTCTTTTTTCTCCTACCCAGGGTTACGGCGCGAAGACGCGCCTACACCCTGGGCTAGATACGGTCAGGCCTTCGGCCTTAAAAATGAAATCCGTGGGGATACTTCAGTTTGCAAAGGGGGCAAGCGTATCGTTCTCCCCGCTCCTATGGCCAATCCCTTTTACAAACTAACGCCGCTCGCGGAGTTTTTGGATGGCGTGCAGTTGGGCTGCGGCTACGGCAAGCTCTGCGCGGGCTTTTGCGTAATCAAAGTCTGTGTGTTGTTCATGCAGCATTTGTTCTGCACGCTGTTTCGCTTGGATAGCTGCAGCTTCGTCGATGTCATCTGCGCGCAATGCAGTATCGGCTAACACCGTGACGCCATCCGGTTGCACCTCAAGCATGCCGCCTGAAATATAAAAAATCTCAGTCTGTGTTTCACTGATATTCACGCGAATTTCGCCCGGTTTTAATTCCGCCAATAAAGGCGTGTGCTTAGGCAAAATCCCGAGCTCCCCGCCCACGGCAGTGGCTACCACGCTAATGGCCTGCCCGGAAAACAGCTCTTTTTCCGCGCTGACGATATCGACTTTTATCGTATTACTCATAATGTTTTTGCTTTTTCCTGCGCTTCTTCTATCGTACCGACCATATAAAACGCTTGTTCGGGCAAGTGATCATACGCCCCTTCCACGATGCCTCTAAAGCCTTTAATCGTATCTTTTAATGACACATATTTTCCAGGAGAACCGGTGAAGACTTCCGCCACAAAGAACGGCTGTGATAAAAAGCGTTGCACTTTCCGGGCACGCATCACAGTCAGCTTATCTTCTTGCGAGAGCTCATCCATCCCTAAAATGGCAATAATGTCTTTTAATTCTTTATTGCGTTGGAGAATTTTTTGCACCATACGCGCGGTATCGTAATGTTCTTGACCCACCAATAAAGGATCTAATTGCCGTGAAGTGGAATCGAGGGGATCCACCGCAGGATAGATCCCTAATTCAGCAATCTGTCGTGATAATACCACTGTGGCATCAAGGTGTGAGAATGTGGTTGCAGGGGAAGGATCGGTTAAATCATCAGCAGGCACGTAAACCGCTTGAATCGACGTGATCGAACCGGTTTTAGTCGATGTGATCCGCTCTTGTAGCGCGCCCATTTCTGCAGCCAGTGTTGGCTGATAACCTACTGCTGAAGGCATACGGCCTAATAATGCGGAGACTTCCGTTCCAGCCAAAGTATAACGGTAAATATTATCGATAAATAACAATACGTCACTGCCTTGATCGCGGAAACTCTCAGCGATAGATAAACCCGTCAGCGCCACGCGCAAACGATTACCTGGCGGCTCATTCATTTGGCCGTAAACCAGAGATACTTTATCCAACACGTTAGATTCACGCATTTCATGATAAAAATCGTTTCCTTCACGGGTCCGCTCGCCTACCCCGGCAAATACTGAGTAACCGCTGTGCTCGATGGCGATATTACGGATCAATTCCATCATGTTAACGGTTTTACCTACACCAGCACCCCCGAATAAACCGACTTTACCGCCTTTAGAAAACGGACAAACTAGATCGATCACTTTGATTCCGGTTTCAAGCAATTCAGTCGCACCGGCTTGTTCAGCAAATGAAGGCGCCGCACGGTGGATAGATTGAAACTTATCGGCGTTAATCGGCCCTTTTTTATCGATGGGCTCACCTAATACGTTCATGATCCGTCCTAAGGTTTTTTCACCTACAGGCACGGTAATCGGTTTGCCGGTATTTTCTACGCTCATGCCGCGGGTTAAGCCGTCGGTACTGCCCATCGCAATGGCTTGGACGATGCCATCGCCTTTTTGTTGTTGCACTTCTAGGGTGAGCTCATGATCCTTCTCTTTTAAGCGCAACGCATCGTAAATTTTAGGCACATTTTCTTGTGGAAATTCTATATTGACCACGGCGCCGATGATTTCTACTATTTTTCCTAAACTCATGACTGTTTTACCTCTTGCTGAATTCTGATTGTTTCTCGCCCCTAGGGCCTATACTGCGGCGGCGCCGCTGATAATTTCTGACAACTCTTGCGTAATGGCCGCTTGTCGTGCTTTGTTATAAATTAATTTCAATTCACTGATTAAACCGTCTGCATTATCAGATGCGGCCTTCATGGCCACCATCCGTGCGGCTTGCTCGCAAGCAATATTTTCCACCACACTTTGATAGACTTGCGCTTCCACATAACGCTTGGATAATAAATCTAATAAATACTGAGGATCGGGTTCGTATAAATAATCCCATTGATACGCTCTAGCCATTTCTTCTGCGGGAGGAAACGGTAAAAGTTGTTGCACTTGGGGCTGCTGGGTCATGGTGTTAATCAGTTTATTTGATACGATAAATAAACGATCGATGCGACCTTCAGCGTAAGCATCCAGCATTACTTTTACGGTCCCGATTAAATCGATGATCTGCGGCGCATCACCTAAGTGGGTCACATTGCCTACTATACTTCCACCTAAGCGCTTAAAAAAACTCTCGGCTTTTTGGCCAATTAAACACAAATCGATTTCCACGTTTTTTTGTTGCCAGCTGCTCATGGCTTCAATCGCCCGCTTAAACAAATTATGATTTAAGCCACCGCATAAACCGCGATCGCTAGACACAATAATAAAGCCCACCCGGTAGGCCGCGCGGGTGCGCAAATAAACCGGCTCATATTCAGGACGCGCATGCGCCAAATGGCCAATGACGGCACGGATGCGTTCTGCATACGGGCGACTCGTCAACATACGCTCTTGCGCTCTACGCATTTTACTCGCCGCCACCATTTCCATGGCTTTGGTGATTTTTTGCGTGTTGCCTATGCTTTTGATCTGGGTTCTGATTTCTTTAGTAGCTGGCATGAGTTAACTCGCGTAGGTTTCTTTAAAATCACGGATCGCTTTATTTAAAGCCGCATCTATGTCGTTATTGTAATCACCACTTTGATTAATGGTATTCATCAACGCCACATGCTCGGTATTCATGTACGCAATCAAGTCGTGTTCAAAATGGACCACTTTTTCTAACGCTAAACTGTCTAAAAAGCCTTTATCTACAGCGTATAAAGTCACCGCCATTTCCGCGACATTAAGCGGTTGGTATTGATTTTGTTTGGTGATTTCCATCACACGCTGGCCACGCTCTAATTGTTTACGTGTGGTTTCATCTAAGTCTGAGGCAAATTGCGCGAAGGCTTCAAGTTCACGGTATTGCGCCAGCGCCAAACGCACACCGCCGCCTAATTTTTTAATGATTTTAGTTTGCGCTGCGCCCCCAACCCGAGACACAGATAAACCGGCGTTAATGGCAGGTCTAAACCCAGCGTTAAATAAATCGGTTTCCAGATAAATTTGTCCGTCGGTGATAGAAATCACGTTAGTGGGCACGAAAGCAGACACGTCGCCGGCTTGCGTTTCAATGATAGGTAGCGCGGTGAGCGATCCCGTTTGACCTTTTACTTTGCCGTTCGTTTTCTCTTCTATGTAATCTGCGTTGACGCGCGCAGCACGCTCAAGTAGACGTGAGTGTAAATAAAACACATCCCCAGGATAAGCTTCACGACCCGGCGGACGACGTAATAATAAAGAAATTTGGCGATAAGCCCAGGCTTGCTTGGTTAAATCATCGTACACGATTAACGCATCTTCGCCTTTATCGCGGAAATATTCACCCATTGCACACCCGGCATACGGCGCTAAATACTGCATCGCTGCAGAATCAGACGCATTGGCGGCCACAATTATCGTGTGCGCCAACGCACCATGCTTTTCAAGTTGACGCACGACAGCGGCAACAGACGAGGCTTTTTGGCCTATGGCCACATAAATACATTTAACGCCCGTGCCTTTTTGATTAATAATCGTATCAATTGCAACGGCTGTTTTCCCGGTTTGTCTATCGCCAATAATTAATTCCCGCTGTCCACGGCCCACGGGCGTCATGGCATCAATCGACTTTAATCCGGTTTGTAGCGGTTGGTTTACGGATTGTCTATCAATCACCCCTGGCGCTACTTTTTCAATAGGTGAAGTTTCGTGCGTGATAATGTCGCCTTTGCCGTCTATAGGTTGGCCCAACGCATTCACCACGCGACCTAGTAATGCTTCGCCTACAGGGACTTCAAGAATACGGCCTGTGCAACGGACTATATCCCCTTCACATAAATGATTGTATTCACCCAAGACCACGACACCGACGACATCACGCTCTAAATTTAAGGCTAAACCAAAGGTTTCTCCAGGCAATTCCACCATCTCACCTTGCATGACATTTTGCAGGCCATAAACGGTTGCAATACCGTCGGCTAAAGTAATGATCCGACCTTCAGTTCTAACATGGGTGGTGGCTTTAAAATCTTTAATCCGTTTTTGGATTACATCACTCATTTCGACAGGGTTAAGTTGCATGTGTGCCCTCATTTAATAAATATCTAGTTAAATCGTTTATTTTGCTTTTTAATGTGCCATCGATGACTTGATCGCCGATGCGCACCTTCGCCCCACCTATTAATGTGGGATCTAAAAGTGTGGTTAAATGCACTTTTGCTTGAAACCGTTTTTCAAGACTTTTCTGAATAGTGGCTAAGGCCTCTGCGCTTACTGTAAACGGCGTCGAGAGTTCCGCATCGATAATTTTTTCATCTTCATGCTTGAGCGCTGTAAATAAAGCATCAATCTCTGGCAATAATGCCAAGCGTTGATAGTGCGCAAGCAAGCTTAAAAAATTCTCTATCGCTGGGTTGTTTAAGTTTGCCGCTTGCATCAACAAGGACACGCGCGCTTCTTTTTTCACCATAGGATCTTTAACAATCTCCCAAAGATCAGGCACACGGACCCATTGCGCTAATTGCGCTAGCGCATGTGACCAAGTGGCCACATCATGGCTGCTCTTGGCTTCCATATAAGCGCCTTTAGCATACGGCCGCGCTAAGGTAATCGAGCTGGACATCAGTGTTAAATTCCTTCTGCAAATTTATCGAGCAGCTCACGCTGCACTTTTTCATCGATACTGCGGCCCAGTAATTTTTCAGCACCGGCAATAGCAATGTGAGTCATTTCTTTTTGCAACTTTTCCCTGGCTTGCTCGACTTCTTGCGCAATTTGTTGTTGCGCTTGCTCTAATAAGCGCTGCCCTTCCGTTTGCGCGGCTACTGCGGCATGACTGACCATTTGTTCTGCACGCTTACTGGCCGCATCGATGATCTCTGCTGCCCGTTTTCGCGCCGCAGCCAGCTCATCGTGAACCGCTTTTTGCGCGTGCTCGAGACTGGCTTCGCCTTGTGCCGCCGCAGCTAAACCATCAGCAATGGTTTTTTGCCGCTGGCTGATGGCCTGCATAATGGGTGGCCAGACAAACTTCATCGTAAACCAAATGAAAATGCCAAATGTAATGGCTTGCCCAAACAATGTTAGATTTAAGTTCACAGCTCACACCTTTTTACTGTTTTACTATTAGAGACCAAAAGCGGCACGTACCGCACCGATAAACGGATTAGCAAAGGTAAATAACAGCGCAATACCCACACCTATCATCGATACCGCATCTAACAAACCGGCAATAATAAACATTTTGATTTGTAGCATCGGGACAGTTTCAGGTTGACGCGCTGCGCTTTCTAAGAATTTGCCGCCTAAAATACCGAAACCTAAGGCGGTGCCTATCGCTCCACAGCTAATTAATATCGCAACCGCTATCGCCGTTACTTTTTGAATATCTGCGGTTAATGTGGCTAACAAGTGTATTGATTCTGGTGATAATACGTCCATTTTTGCTCCTTTAGATTAAATAAAAACACAATTTCTGAAAGCGTTTAATGATGCTCGTGCGCCATACTAATGTAAACGATCGTTAACATCATGAAAATAAACGCTTGCAAGGTGATCACTAAAATGTGGAAGATCGCCCAAATGCCGCCTAAAGTCCATTGGAACATCCACGGCACCAATGCTGCGATTAAAATAAAAATAAGCTCACCTGCATATAAATTTCCAAATAGACGTAGGGCTAATGAAGCAGGCTTGGCTAATTCTTCAACGATACGTAATGCGATATTAAACGGGGCAAGCTTAGGTCCAAAGGGATGACACGCCACATCTTTGGCAAACCCTTTCGCGCCCTTGGCATGGAAATTAGAAAAAAGAATGATACAAAATACGGTTAATGACATCCCCAAGGTAACGTTAATGTCTGCCGTCGGTACCGCACGGAAATGAGTCGCACCCATAGAATGCGCAACCATAGGAATTAAATCCACTGGCAGCAAATCAATAAAATTCATTAAGAATACCCAAATAAAAATAGTGAGCGCGAGCGGCGCAAGCCAGGTGTTTTGGCCATGAAAACTATCGCGTACTTGCGTATCGACAAACCCCACCACCATTTCAACTAAACATTGCCATTTACCGGGCACGCCCGCGGTGGCTTTGCGCGCAGCATAATGAAAACCTAAGATAAACAATAAACCCACGGTGAGCGCGATAATAATACTATCAAGATGGATAGACCAAAATCCTTCGCCCCAAGTGAGGTTCACCAAATGGTGTTGGATATATTCCGTAGAAGTTAGCGGGGCATTCGCACTACTCATAAACTGCTTACTCGTTTTAAAAATAAGGGGGCAAGCCAAAAAGCGGCCTGCGTAGCCAGGTAGCCTAAAAATAATGCCAGCGGCTTGACCTGTCCGAACATAAAGGCTAGCGCGAATAATACCACGGTTATTAAAAATTTACCCATCTGACCCCACATAAACCCACGCATTATTTTCTGTGAGGCTTGTGCACCACTGGATTTAAACGCGTGATAAAATAGAAAAAAGTTAGCCATCACGCAAATTAACCCGCCCCACAATGCAGAATACGCACCGTCTATGCCTTGCCAAACGCCAATAATAAGCGTACTCACTAAACAAGTAGCGAGTTGTGCCCATAAAATTTTTGATGCTTGCTGGCGACCTAAATTGAGTAACACTAAACACCTTGCTGAATTAGTTACACGGTTAAAGCCAGCTCCATGGCAAGATAAACACACGCTGAGAGTGCGCGTTGCGCCAACGAGTATACGGATTTAAGTTAGAGAATTCAAGGGAATTTTCCTCGATGGCTACGCCGTTTTTAAAAGCAGCCCACGAAAAGCTTAGGCGGCATTTTATACTCAGGGCTAGCGCAATTCGCATAAAATGCCGCCTAAGCTTTTCGTGGGCGCTTTATCCTGATATTTATTTTGTATGGGTCCCGCTTTAATTGGGCAACAATCGCATGAGCTCATTCAGTAAATAAATGGGCAAATGAATAATATTTTTCTCCACTTTCAATGGGTCTGTAGATATTTTAATACCATAAGGAGATTGTTTTTCTTGTAAGAACATTTGGAGGGATCTTAATCGGCCAGCGCTTCCTGCTTTGACTTCGAGTGGAATGATATGCTCGTTATATGCAATCACATAATCTACTTCCGCTTGTGAGCCGCGCACATCGCGTTGCCAATAAAATAATTCACCTTCTGTATAGCTGGGAGATAATGTCAATAATTGTTGTCCGACATATTGTTCGGCCAAGGCCCCACTTCTGACATCTAAAAATTGGGTATTCATTAATACCTCTGCACTCAGTTTCCCCGCAGCTTTGACTAAACCTAAATCCAAAAATAATAATTTGAATTTTTTCTCATTAACATGAACATTCAGTGGCAAGCCTGTTGCTTGGGTCATTTTTACGGGTGAAACAATCCCTGCTTTCACCAATAAATTTAGGGCATTTTTAAGAGAACGGCCGTCTAATGCAGGATCAACATCAACATATTTAAAATGTTTTGCGATAAGGTCGGGCATTTTATTAAAAATAGCTTGGCAATACGTTTGTGCATTTAAACTCGCGTATTTACCAAAATCATTACGATACGTCGCAAGCAGTTGCATGTGTAACGCTTGAACCCGTTGTAAGTCCTGCTCGACAAGATAGCTTTGTAGGACTGCGGGCATGCCACCAAGCAACATATAAAGCCGTGCTTGTGCTAAACCATGCTCATGGAGTGCTGAGGGTATCGTATCCGTTAAACTGACATTTTTTAAAAAATCCACCAGTTGATCTTCACCTAAGGCATATAAAAATTCAGTAAAATTCATGGGGTACAAATAAAGGAATTCCACGCGCCCCACAGGCATGCGAAACTGTGCCTGACTCAAAGCAAACTCTAATAAGGAGCCCGCACCGATGACATGTAACTCTGGCAGCTGTTCTTTAAAGTAACGCAACGCACGGATGGCTTCGGGACATTCCTGGATCTCATCTAAAAATAATAAAGTTTGTCCGGGAATAATAGCCTGGCCAGTGAGTATGCCCAGCTGCTGTATGATTTTATCCACCTGTAACGTATCAAAGCAGGTTTTATACTCAGGAAAGAGCTCAAAATTAATAGTGACATGATGATTAAAATTAGCGGCAGCAAACTGCTCGACGACATAGGTTTTGCCAATCTGCCGAGCGCCACGAATCAATAAAGGCATACGGCTAGGTCGCTTGGACCATTTTATCAGCTCCTGAAGAAGTAACCGTCTCATTTCTACACTCTACGCAAATTAATACCGGTTATTATATGCATTTGGTGAATAAAAATCAAGGATCTTGCCTCGGGGCGCCTGGGCCATAGACAGGTAACGGATAAACCTCATTCAGACGGGGTGAAATTTTTATGAAAGATCGCGTTTTGCGCGGATTTTATGATGGTGCCGCTGATGTAATTCGCTGGCAAAAATGGCACCTAAAAGCACAGTTATCCAGGATAAATAAATCCAGAGCAAGAAAATAAGTAATAACGAGAGCGCGCCATAGACAATTTGATACGTGGGCAACAATAAGATATACCACTGAAAACCATATTTCATTAATTCAAACAGAAACGCAACCATAAAAGCGGCTAATAACACATGTTTAAACATCACTTTTGTTTGCGGTAACCAATAATATAATACGGTGATCGCAAGCCAAGTGGAGATAAAAGGTAATAGTTTTATGAACTCGACGATGCCGTTTGAAATGAGCGGATGCTGCAGCCATTTAAAGGAAAGAAACATTGCACTCAAACCCACGCTTAATCCTAATAATAAAGGACTCACAATTAATACCATGGCATAGTGAAAAAACTGTCGCAGCGATACCACTTTCGCATGCGCATGCCAAATCTCATTAAAACAACTCTCAATATTATTAATCAAAAAGATAACGGTTAACAAAAATAAAAACGTGCTGATCCGTGAGAGCTTGGCACTCGATTGTACAAAGCTGTGGATATAATGATCGATAAGACCACTGTCTTGCGGCACAAAATGGTGCAGAAAAAAGGCTTCGATGCGTGCGGATTGATCTGGCACAAAACTCACCAAACCTATCAGTGACAAGACGAGGGCTGCCAGCGGCGCCAGTGAAAATAAGGTGTAAAAGGTTAAGCCCGCGGCTTGCAGCATGCGGTTCTCTTTTAAAAAACGATGGATACAGGTATAGAGCAAATGGTGTAACATTTTATTTATGATCTCTATTTTATATCCCTAAATTCGCCAACATGATGCAGATCCGATTAACGGTATCGACTAATTCTGGGTGGGTTACTTCAAATTCACGCAACGTGGTATGTAAGCCTTTAAGCTCATGCAACACGTCTAACAGCGCTTCGCGCTCTTGTTCGGTTAAGGGTTGGTTATTTTGTAATTTAGATTCTATGGAATGGATTAATTCTGTGCGCATTTTTTTATCTCGGTAAGTAAAGAAACTCAATACACTAACTATAATGGGATTTTTCCACTTTGCAATCAGGACTTTTGCAAACTGAAGTACCCTCATGGATTTTCATTTTAAGGCCGAAGGCCTGACCGTATATAGCCCAGGGTGTAGGCGCGTCTTCGCGCCGTAACCCTGGGTGGGAGAAAAAAGAGAACAAGCGCTGAAAGCGCGCAAGAAAAATATTTAAAGATTGATCTTACGCGCTTACAGCGCTGGGTTCTTATTCTCATCCTACCCAGGGTTACGGCGCGAAGACGCGCCTACACCCTGGGCTATATACGGTCAGGCCTACGGCCTTAAAAGATTCAAAGTGATTTACAAAAATAATTTATAATAAAGGGTATTTAAATAAAATCCATGAGGGTACTTCAGTTTGCAAACCCACGGGCGCTGGCTTTTATTAGGTTTTTCTTATATTGTATGCCTCAAGTTTAATCGATAGGGATTAAACGAATAGTTATTCAACACATTTGGAGTTTAAAGCCATGAAATTAATAACCGCCGTTTTTGCTACGTTATTCACACTTTCTTCTGCTGCAGCATTTGCAACGGTAGCCACCCCGACTAATAACACCAATGCCAATACGGCTAACAATGGCATGACTGCGGGTGGAACGGTAAATAATAATGCTGCTGCTGCACAAGGCAATACTCAACAGGGTAATGCACAACAAAACATGCAAAATAATGCCAATACTATTAATGGAAACCAAACCAGCAACAATGCTGCAACCGGTAATCCCCCTGCACAATATTAGTTTTCCAGGGTTAGTCTTGGGTTATTTTTTGTAATATCCCATCTAACTCATCTAGCGTGTTATAACGGATCACCAGCTTGCCATAGCCACTGCCGGAGTGAGTTATGGCAACGGGTGAGCCTAAATGATCAGAAAGTTTATGTTCTAGCGCTAAAATATCCGGATCCACTTTTTGCACAGGCTTTACGCCCTGCTCTTCCTGTTGCTGCATTTGTTTGACGATTTTTTCGGTCTGCCTAACGGAGAGTTCTTTAGCAATAATGTGTTGCGCAATTTTCATTTGTTCATTGCTTTTTAAGGTTAACAAGGCCCGGGCATGCCCCATTTCTAATTGACCTTGCTCTAACAGGCTTTTGACTTCACTGCGCAAGGTTAATAAGCGTAATAAATTGGTGACCGTGGTCCGCGATTTTCCGACGGTATCGGCCACTTCTTGATGCGTGAGATTAAATTCATTTAACAAACGATTTAGGGACAGGGCTTCTTCCAGCGGATTTAAATCCTCACGCTGTAAATTTTCGATGATCGCCATCGCAAGCGCCGCCTCATCAGACACATCGCGCACGACAGCAGGGATCTCGCTTAACTCGGCTTGTTGCGCCGCACGCCAGCGTCGCTCGCCCGCAATAATTTCATAGGTCTCTTCATTGATTTGCCGCACGACAATGGGCTGGATCACGCCCTGGGCCCGGATCGATTGCGCTAACTCGGCCAAGGCTTCCGCTTTAAAATCTTTACGCGGCTGATAAGGCGAGCGTTGACATTGCTCTAAGGGGATATGTTTTAACTGGTGTTTATGAACCGTCTCGGGATCCAATAATGCCGTGCTTAATAATGAATCTAGCGGCGTGCCTAAGCTGGGTTTTCTGGCCATTTTTATTCCTGTGTCTCAAGAGTGGGTTCATGTGTGGTTTTAGTTTCAGCCAGATTCTGCCGCTGGCGTTTTAAAAACTCTCCTGCCAGCGCTAAATAAGCCGCCGATCCGCTAGAATTTTTATCATACAGCAACACGGGTAAGCCATGGCTGGGTGCTTCAGCTAAGCGCACATTACGTGGGATCACTGTTTTATAGACTTTATCACCAAAATGTTTAATGAGTTGGACCGTGACCTCTTGTGAGAGACGATTACGTGGATCGTATAATGTCCGCACAATACCTTCTAAGTGTAAACTCGGATTGGCAGTTTTTTGTAAGGTTTTAAGCGTGCTCATCAGTGAAGATAAACCTTCTAGCGCAAAATATTCACAGGGCATAGGAATTAAAATACTGTTTGCCGCCACCAAACCATTTACGGTTAACATGTTTAACGAGGGCGGGCAGTCAAGAAGCATATAGTCATACGCCTCTTGTATTCCCTGTAGGATGCGTTGCAAACACCGCTCGCGTTGATTTACGGATAATAACCCCACTTCCGCTTCGGTCAGTTGACCATTACTGGGTAACACATCATACCCTGCGCGCGTATTTTTGATTAATACGGTTTCGAGGGTTTTGCGCCCCATCAATAAATCATTCATCGTACCGGTGAGTTTATTTTTATTGACGCCACTGCCCATGGTGGCATTGCCCTGAGGATCCATATCGATGAGGAGGATCCTTTTTTTAATGACCGCAAGACTTGCGGCTAAATTAATACAGGTCGTGGTTTTTCCTACGCCGCCTTTTTGATTCGCGATTGCAACTATTTTTGCCACGCTTAATTCCTTTTATTTGTGTATCAAACCTATGATGTGTCGCTCTTGTTCTATCCCTGGAATAACTACGGGTTGCTGTAAGGTGATCACAAAATTGGGCGGTACACTCGCAAGCTCGGTAATGGGATAACGCCCTTTCATTGCCAAAAACAAACCCTTAGGATCACATAAATGCTCAGTGACCTGCAACATTTGCCCAAGATGGGCAAAGGCACGGGTGATAACCGTCGTAAATCGTGCGTCAGGTTGATAATCCTCAACGCGTTGATTGACTAGGGTTACATTTTTAAGTTTAAGCGTTTCAATGACACTGTGCAAGAAACGTATTTTTTTACCCCGGCTATCGAGCAAGGTAAAATGCTTATTCGGGAAATAAATGGCTAAAGGAATGCCCGGTAATCCTGCGCCTGTGCCGACATCAATGATCGCATCCCCTAATAAAAACTTCCCGGCTAACAAACTATCGATTAGGTGTAACGGTATGAAATCGCTCATTTGTTCACAGGCGGTGAGGTTATACACTTTATTCCATTGGAATAATAATTCGGTATACGCCATGAGCTGCGCGATTTGTTCGGCTGTTAATTCCAGCTTCAAAGCATCTAGGCTATTTTGAAGTAATATGTTTAATTGCGACATGTGTTTCCTGCTTTGTTGAATATATCTTTAGTGCTCCTTTTACAAAGGCAAGCGAGCAGGGGGTTGGCCGTAGAAGCGGAGCGATCGATAGGCTTGCCCCCTTTACAAAGGGGGCAAGTCCACCCCCTTGCGGAAATACTTTTTTACTTCTGCTTTTTTAAATAAACCAACAATAATGAAATCGCAGCGGGTGTTACGCCGGAAATTCGGCTGGCTTGACCTAAAGTTGCTGGACGGATGCGGTTTAGTTTTTCTTTTACTTCTGTGGATAAACCTCGGATAACCTTATAATCAAAATCGAAAGGCAAATTCATTTGCTCATAATGCATTTGTCGGTCTATTTCTTGCTGACCTTTTTCAATATAACCTGAATATTTGGCTTGAATTTCCACTTGCTCGGCAGCAGACGGATCAAGAAGCGCAGGGCCTAGTGCCGGAATAGTCATTAAGTCTTGATAACTGACATGGGGACGCACTAACAATTCTAAACAGTTGGCGCCTCGCTGCAACACTTGAGGCAATAACGCGGATACGGCGAGCCCCACTTCAGAATCGGCTTGGATATAAATGGATTTTAAACGTGCCGACTCTTGCGCAATTTGTTCTCGTTTGCGCGAAAATAATTCCCAATGTTGATCATGTACTAGACCTAATTCCCGACCTACGGGTGTTAAGCGTAAATCGGCATTATCTTCACGCAGCATTAAGCGATGCTCCGCACGTGAGGTAAACATGCGATACGGCTCTAGCGTTCCTTGGGTCACCAAATCATCTATTAAAACGCCGATATAGGCTTCATCACGGCGTGGTGTCCAAAAAGGTTTTTCTTGCACAAAACACGCGGCATTAATGCCGGCAACTAAACCCTGTGCCGCAGCTTCTTCATATCCTGTCGTGCCATTAATTTGTCCTGCAAAAAATAAACCTTTGATGAGTTTAGTTTGCAGCGCATGACTTAAGTCTCTGGGATCAAAAAAATCATATTCTATCGCATAACCTGGCCGGGTAATATGCGCATCTTCAAACCCAAGCATCGATCGCACCATGTCCAATTGCGCAGAAAAAGGCAGGCTCGTGGAAATACCGTTAGGGTAGACTTCTTCACTCGTTAAGCCTTCAGGCTCGATAAAAATTTGATGCGCCTCACGATGGGAAAAGCGTTTGACTTTATCTTCTATGGAGGGGCAATAACGTGGCCCGACACCACTGATATCGCCGCTGTATAAGGGCGATTCACCCAGTGCACCTAATACTATTTCATGCGTGCGCGCATTGGTATGGGTAATATAACAAGACACTTGGCGAGGATGCTGCAATCTATCGCCTAAAAAAGAAAATACCGGAGTAGGCAAATCCCCGGGTTGCTCACCTAATACTGAAAAATTAATGGTGCGTCTGTCGATGCGCGGCGGCGTGCCGGTTTTTAAACGCCCGACATTAAACGGCCGCTCGCGCAAACGCTCTGATAAGGTGGTTGCCGCCATATCGCCTGCGCGCCCGCCTTGATAATTATTAAGCCCCATATGTAAACGACCGGCTAAAAAAGTACCGGCCGTCAATACCAAAGCGCCGGCATAAAATTTAATTCCACTTTGGGTGGCGACGCCTTTAACACGGTCTTGTTCAATGATTAAATCATCAACATTTTGCTGAAATAAAAATAAATTTTCTTGGCTTTGCACAAAATGAATGATGGCTTTTTTATATAATACCCTATCGGCTTGAGCGCGCGTTGCCCGTACCGCAGGCCCTTTGCTGGCATTAAGCACCCGAAAATGGATACCGGCTAAATCAGCAGCTCTGGCCATCACGCCGCCCATGGCATCAATCTCTTTGACCAATTGGCTTTTTCCTATTCCACCGATGGCAGGATTGCAGGACATTTGGCCTATGGTTTCGATATTTTGGGTCAGCAATAATGTTTTTGCCCCCATGCGTGCGCTCGCAAGTGCTGCTTCAGTGCCGGCGTGTCCACCACCTATGACTATCACATCAAACTGATAGGATTTATTCATATTTATTTTCCTATACAAAAAGAAGAGAAAATTTCACCCAACAAATCCTCTGTGGTAAAGACTCCTGTGATTTCGCCTAATAAATCATGGGCCGCGCGCAAATGCTGCGCGAGTAACTCGCCCGCATGCTGTTCTGCTAAGACGCAATATCCCTGATTTAACTGCCCTCGTGCCCGTTGTAAATAATCTAAGTGCCGGATCCGCGCACTCATTTGATCGGCAGATCGCTCAGGCACATTCATGTGCGTTAATATTTTTTCTTTAAGCTGCGTTAAACCTGCGCCAGTTTTTGCTGAAATATAAACTGTTTTCGGACTATCCGGCGCATGAACACCCGAGAGATCAATTTTATTATAAACAATAATGACCTTGTCTTTATTTTCAGTAAGGGCCGCGTTAAGCGCCTCTAAATTCACCGGGTGTTCATGGCTGCTGTCTATCACCCATAAAATAACATCGGCCTTGGCAATTTCCATTTGCGCTCTGCGCACGCCTTCTTGTTCTATGACATCAGAAGAGACTCTTAAACCTGCGGTATCACTGATGTGTAAAGGAATGCCCTCAATATTGATTTGCTCGCGCAAGACGTCGCGCGTAGTCCCGGGAATAGCGGTTACTATCGCCGTTTCTTTTTCGGCGAGGGCGTTTAATACACTGGATTTGCCCGCATTAGGCGCACCGGCAAGGACTACACAAATGCCTTGTTGCAATAATACGCCTTGTTTTGCTGTTTGCTGTAAAGCTTCACACCCATCGATTATCGTATTCAGTTGCGCGCCCACGTTTCCTTCCGTTAAAAAATCAATTTCTTCTTCGGGAAAATCTATGGCCGCTTCCACATACATGCGCAAATGAATAATTTTTTCGTTTAACGCATGCACTGCCTTTGAAAACTCGCCTTGCAAGGATCGCTGTGCGGCTAATGCCGCTTGCTCATTACTTGCAGAAATTAAATCGGCAATGGCTTCGGCTTGGGCTAAATCAATTTTGTTATTTAAAAACGCGCGTTCACTAAATTCACCCGGACGGGCTAAGATTGCGCCTAGGGCCAGGGTGCGTTTTAGGAGTAAGTTAAGAATAACTGGTCCGCCGTGGCCTTGTAACTCTAAAACATCTTCTCCGGTAAAAGAATGCGGCGCAGGAAAATACAGTGCGATGCCGGTATCTATCGGCGTGTGGTTGTCATTTAAAAAAGGCGTATAAACCGCATAACGCGGAGGCAATTTTTGAGAGCAGAGTCGCTTTGCAATTTCCGGCACGCCAGGTCCTGATAAGCGCACTATCCCTACACCACCATATCCATTTGGGGTTGCAATCGCTGCTATGGTAGACGCAGGATTTTCACACCGCATATTATTTTTTTACCGCCTGTCGCTCTACGCTACGCGTGATCCAATATTGTTGGCTGATGGATAATAGATTATTCACCACCCAGTATAAAACCAAGCCCGCAGGGAAAGAGATAAATAATATCGTAAATAAAACCGGCATTAACATCAGTACTTTGGCTTGCATGGGATCCGGTGGTGGCGGACTTAATTTTTGTTGTAACAACATGCTGATCCCCATAATGATCGGCAGAATATAATAAGGATCTTTGGCCGATAAATCATGGATCCACAACATAAATGGAGCATGTCTAAATTCTACACTTTCGATGATCACCCAATACAGCGCAATAAAAACTGGAATTTGCACGATGATGGGTAAACAGCCGCCTAAAGGATTAATTTTTTCTTTGCGGTACAACTCGATCATCGCTTGGCTCATTTTTTGTTTATCGCTGCCAAAACGCTCACGCAAACTTAAAATTTTAGGATGTAAGCGACGCATATGGGCCATGGAGCGGTAACTGCTGGCAGATAAATAATAAAACGCCATTTTAACGACCAGCGTCACAAGAATAATGGCTACACCCCAATTACTAAACACCTCATAAAACTTTTTCATTACCCAAAACAATGCGACAGAAATCGGCCAGAACCAACCGTAATCTAAGGTTAAATCTAAATTAGGGGCCGCCAGTTTTAAATTCTCTGCAATTTTAGGGCCTAAATAAAATTTCATACTCGTATTTAAACTGCTACCTGGGGCAACGCTAGTTAATGGGCCAATTAATGCAATGCGGTAAACGCCTGCTTCTGGAGGAAAACTCATGTATTGAAAATTTTGATCACTGCTCGGAATAAAACTACTGACAAAATAATGTTGCAACATCGCAAGCCATCCGCCTTCAATACTGCGATTCAGGTCATTTTTACCCATTTCTTTATAGGTTACTTTTTCATAGCGTTTGTCAGGACTGGAAATCGCTGCGCCTTGATAGGTGGCTAAGCCCAATAAGCCATGGCCTTCACCTTGTTTACTTTTAAATTGTCCATACACTTGTCCCTGCCAAGTTTGTGAACTGTTGTTGTGCAACTCATAGTTGATATCAAACAAATATTGGCCGCGCGTAAACACATAGCGTTTAGTCACGGCAATCCCGCTTTCATTTTTCCAGTGTAAATCGACGTTGAGGGTTTGTTGGTTTTCAGCCAATACATATTTTTTTTGATCGGATTGATAGCGTGCCTGACCTAAGGTGGGACTGTCTGGGCCTGCATCACTCGATAAGCCTTGTTGTGCCAGGTATAAGGTTTGCGCGTCTGAATTTAATAGTCGTACATCAGGACTATTGGGCTCTAGGGTTTGTTTATAGTTTTTTAAATCGGCTTGAACTAAATTACCGCCTAAGGGATCAACCCACAGTCTTAACACGTCGGTTTCAATTTCTATCCACTCCTGTGACATGTCCTGTGCGGGCAGTGAGGTGATGGGTGTAGTCGTTGGGGTGGCTATAGATGAAACCTTCGCACTGGGCACATCAGAGGCGGGCACCGCGTCTGTTTGTGGCACAGTGAGGGTTTCAACTTGCGCGGTAGGCGCCTGCATATATTCTTGCTGCCAGGCTTGCCATAATAAATAACCCACTATCGCTAAACCCCCTATTAGGAGTGTTCTTTGTAAATCCATAATATTTCTTTCTTAATCAGGAATGGGATCTTCCCCACCACGATGCCAAGGATGACAACGCAGGAGGCGCCTTAAGGTTAAATAAACACCACGCATTACGCCAAAGCGTAAAATGGCTAACTCGGCATACGCCGAACAACTGGGATGAAAACGGCAATGCTGGCCTACAAGATAACTTAATGTGTAACGATACATTTTAATGAGACTAAGTAAAATTTTGGCAATAATGGATGTGGGCGCCTGTTCGGTGTTCATCTTATTTTTTCCCACATTTGTGCTAAACCCGTGGTGATACTGGCGTTATCTGCGTTTAACAGCGCAGCTCGGGCAACAAAAATAATATCGTAGTCTTTAAGCTGCGCACCATGTAAACGAAAACTCTCTCGGACCAAACGTTTAACACGGTTGCGCGCAACCGCATGTCTTAATGCACGCTTACTTACCAACAGCCCTAAGCGCGCATGCTTAAGATTATTAGACCTAGCATAAAGCGTGGCTAAAGGCTGATGGATCTTGATAGGCGCTTGAAAAACATAGTCATAGTCACTCGTCTTAAGCAGGCGAGCAGATTTGCTAAATTTCAACGTTTAACCGTGCAAGCCAAGCGTTTACGCCCTTTCCGACGGCGACTGGAAAGGACTTTCCGGCCCCCTACAGTGGCCATACGTGCTCTAAAACCGTGGGTATTTAAGCGTTTTCTTTTACTGGGTTGATATGTGCGTTTCATCACTCACCTATTTTTAGCCAACATTGGCAGAAATTTCAAAAACATAGGGGGGTCATTGTAAAGAGTATGGGCAATCTTGTCAATCTTTGAAAAAAAGCCTTTTGTTCCTTTTTTATCCCAACTTAATATATTTAAATCTTTTTTTAAAATACTTTTATTTAGTTATTAATGGGCGCCTATTCAGGGTATAAGTATTTAAATTATTTATTTATCAAGTGGTTAAATCTAAAAGAAAAACCGGTATAAACTGTGTTTTTACCCCCGCTTAGCGTGTGGATAAGTGAGGCGGCACTTTATTTAATGACTTATGCACATTTTACCCGGGGGTGCTCCGGGGTATTTATCCCCAGGTTTCTATATTAAAAACATTTTAAGGCACAATCGGTGAGAAAGATGAGCTTGCCCCCTTTGTAAACTGAAGGATCCCCATGGATTTTAGTTTTAAGGCCGAAGGCCTGACCGTATATAGCCCAGGGTCTAGGCGCTTCTTAGCCGTAACCCTGGGTAGGAGAAAAAAAGAGAACAAGCGCTGAAAGCGCGTAAGAAAAATATTTAAAGATTAAACTTACGCGCTTACAGCGCTTGGTTCTTATTCTTATCCTACCCAGGGTTACGGCTAAGAGCGCCTAGACCCTGGGCTATATATGGTCAGGCCTTCGGCCTTAAAACTAAAATCCATGGGGATCCCTCAGTTTACAAAGGGGGAAAGCAAGGTCCTTACTTCTGCTGCCAAAACATAGAAGCTTCGATAAGTTTGTTTAACAAATAATTCGCTAGTTAATAATATTAAAAGTGATCTTTAAAAATTTATTATGATTATTAAGCAACCCCTTTTTTGGGGATAACTCTGTAAATCATATATATGTTATGCACTTGCCGTAAAATAAAGCCTAGGGATAACTACCCTTAAGCCCTACGGTTTAACCTGTGGATAACTTTATGTTTAAGGGTTTTGCTCAGATACACACACGGCGCACACAGCCTAGAGGTCCATTTATACACAGGTTTGTACGATTACTTTGAGACTTTAGCTCTAGCATAAGCCGCCAATCCAGGTTACACTGACCCTCTCTTATTTTGTGATGGACCACGAGGGCTTATTTCATGTCAACCTCAATTTCTCTTTGGCAGCAATGTGCTGATCACCTCCAAAGTGAGTTAACTCCTCAAGAATTTAATACCTGGATCAGACCCCTGCAGGTTGAATTAAAAAATGAATCCATTTGTTTACTTGCACCTAACCGTTTTGTACGGGAATGGGTAAAAAAGAAATATTTTGATGAAATTATTGAGTTATTTAAACGCTTTACCCAAGGTAACCCGCCTAAACTTTTTTTAGAGGAAGGGACGACGATTGTTAGCCCGGTCATGGTAGCGACACAAGAACGGCCTAAGGCTCAGAGTTCTCAGAACTTTGGTAAGGCTTCCGATTTAATTCCAGATTATCAAAATAATATCAATGCATTATTTAACTTTGATAATTTTGTCGAAGGTAAATCCAATCAATTAGCGCGCGCTGCGGCAACCCAAGTCGCACAAAATCCTGGTGTTTCGTATAACCCGCTGTTTATTTATGGCGGTGTGGGCTTAGGTAAAACGCATTTAATGCATGCGATAGGGAACTTAATTTTAGCCGAACGGCCCAATGCCAAAGTCGTATACTTGCATTCCGAGCGTTTTGTAGCCGACATGGTGCGGGCGCTACAAAGCAACATGATCAACGAATTTAAACGATTTTACCGTTCAGTTGATGCATTATTAATCGATGATATTCAATTTTTTGCGGGTAAAGAGCGTTCTCAAGAAGAGTTTTTTCATACCTTTAATGCCTTGCTAGAAGGGCAACGCCAGGTGATTTTAACGAGCGATCGTTATCCTAAAGAAATTAACGGTGTGGAAGAGCGGCTTAAATCACGTTTTGGTTGGGGATTAACGGTCGCTATCGAGCCGCCCGAATTAGAAACCCGCGTCGCCATTTTAATGAGTAAAGCGGAAAAAGTCGGTATCGTTATTCCTTATGAAGTCGCTTTTTTTATTGCTAAACGGGTGAGATCGAACGTGCGTGAGTTAGAGGGCGCATTAAAGCGGGTGATGGCGAATGCACATTTTACCGGCAAAGAGATCACCACTGAATTTGTGCGTGAGGCCTTAAAAGATTTGTTAGCCTTGCAAGATAAATTGGTAACCATAGAGAATATTCAGAAAACTACAGCGGAGTACTTTAAGGTTAAGGTTTCTGATTTATTGTCGAAACGCCGTAGTCGCTCCGTGGCTAGACCCAGACAAGTCGCCATGGCCTTAGCTAAAGAATTAACCAATCACAGTTTACCTGAAATTGGTGAAGCCTTCGGCGGACGGGATCACACCACGGTGATCCACGCATGTCGTTTAATCAAAGAATTACAGCAAACCAATGCGAATATGCAGGAAGATTGGGCCAACTTATTACGTCTATTATCGAATTAAACACCATGGATATTACGGTTAAACAACACAGTTTATTGCAAGCCCTGCAGTTTGTCTCTGGGGTCAGTGATAAAAAACATGCCTTACCTATTTTGGGAAATGTATTGATCATCGCTGAAAATGAGAAAATTTCTTTGATTTGCTCCGATCTTGAATTGGAGATGATCACCACAGTTAAAGAAGGTGTGGTAAATCGTTCGGGGGAGATCACTGTAGCTAGCCGCAAACTGCTGGATATTTGCCGAAGTTTGCCGGAGTCTGCCTTGATTAATTTAGTTATGGAGGGAGAGCGGATCTTATTGCGGGCGGGACGCAGCCGGTTTGTGGTGGCTTCTCTTCCGGCAGCAGACTTTCCTGTGGTCCAACTTTCTACCCAAGAGCGTTCTTACACCCTTAATCAAAAAGTTCTCCATGATATGATAGCAAAGACCCATTTTGCCATGGCGCAACAAGATGTGCGTTATTACTTAAATGGCATGTTATTTGTATTTAATGAGAACTTAAACCGGGTGGTCGCCACCGATGGCCATCGCTTGGCGATAACTAAAACATATGAAAATCAAAGTGATAACGCAAGCGAGGCCATCATAGTGCCGCGTAAGGCGATTTCTGAGCTTTCAAGATTGATGGGGGGAGAACCTTTAGATTTGCGCATCGATGTCGAGAAGAACCATGTGCGGTTTATTCATCCCTATTTCTCTCTGACGTCTAAGCTGATTGAGGGTCGTTTCCCAGATTATAATAAAGTCATACCGCCACAAGGTTTACATCAAGCGCTTATTCAAATCGAGCCGCTAAAACAATCTTTATTGCGCGCATCGATACTCTCTAACGAAAAACACAAAGGCGTACGGTTCTTATTTGGTCCGAATAGCTTGGTCATTGAGGCTCAAAATCCTGAGCAAGAAGAGGCCGAAGAGACCTTGGAAGTGGACTATAATGGTCCTAGTTTTGAAATAGGCTTTAATGCGCATTATATATTAGATGTATTAAACGTTTTGCCGCAAGGTCAGGTAGTCTTTTCCTTTTCGGATCCTAAAGACAGCGTATTGTTAACATCACACACTGAAAATGTGGAGAGCATTAGTCAATATGTGGTTATGCCGCTAAGGCTTTGATTCATGGCGCTAGATTCGCTTTATATTCAAGGTTTACGCAATCTTAAACCCCTAGAGTTAAACCCTGCGCCGTTTAATATCTTGTATGGCTACAATGGCAGTGGAAAAACCAGTATTTTAGAAGCCATTTATATGTTGGCCACCGGGCGTTCCTTTCGCGCCCATCATCATCATGTGATCACCCAAGGTGAGCCGCACTTGATTTTACGGGGTGTCATCCACGCTACTGACGCAGCGCCCGTTAAAATAGCCATACAAAAAGCCCGTAATAATCAACATGTGATGAAGGTGGCAACCCAGGAAGTGGCCAGTATTGCTGAAATTGCGCGCTATTTGCCGGTGCAAGCCTTACATTTATTAAATTATCAGGTATTGCAAGAGTCGCCTGAGAGTCGGCGTAAAATGATGGATTGGGCCGTGTTCCACGTGGAACATTCCTTCTTAGAGCAGTGGCGTGGCTTTAATCACTTATTAAAGCAGCGAAATGCGGCATTGCGGTTACAAAATCATCCACAAGCGCTTTGGGAAACTCAACTGGCCCTGGCAGGCGAGCAGATTCATTTACTTAGGCAGCGTGTTTGTAAGGGTTGGTTGCTCAATGCAGAGCAGTTTGTCTTGAGCTTTTTAGATTTGTCTGAGGTTAAGTTAAGCTATTATCCAGGCTGGCAAGTCGAAAATACCTTGGCTGACGTGTTTAACCAAAATCTCGGGCGCGATTTAGCGTTAGGGTATACCTATAATGGTCCTCAGCGTGCCGACATTCAGGTTAAGTATCAAAACCGGCTCGCACAACATGTTTTGTCGCAGGGGCAGCAGAAACGCCTGGTGGCCGCGTTACTATTATCGCAAGCGCAATGGGTCCATCAACAAACCGCGGTGCAAGGCATTTTATTAATCGATGATTTACCCGCCGAGTTAGATAAGTCTGCGCAACAACAAATGATGCACGTGTTATCACAGCTAGGGATGCAGGTATTTTTAACTTGCGTAGAGGAAGACACGGCAAAGGCCTTTGCAGAAACATTGGGTGCAAAATTGTTCCACGTGGAACACGGTAGCGTACGCGTTATTGAATAGGTATTTCCACGGTGAATTATTTCATAAAGCTGAATCTTCTACTTAAATAGTCTGTAAAAGGGGACACGCTTATCTCCCTCACCGCTTGCCGCAATAAATGGAAAGGCCCAGTTAACGAACAGAAAATCGTTATTTAGCTACGCAGACATGGTATAATACATAACTATTTCAAAACCATAGCTGTTGAATATTTCTAGGAGCGATAATGGCACACACTCAGGCAGCAGCCCCTTATGATTCCTCCAGTATTAAAGTATTACGTGGCCTAGATGCCGTACGTAAGCGGCCCGGGATGTATATCGGCGATACCGATGACGGTACCGGTTTACACCATTTGGTGTTTGAGGTGGTGGATAACAGTATCGATGAAGCCCTGGCCGGCCATTGCAGCACGGTCGATGTCATTATTCATGCCGATAACAGCATTACCGTTAAAGACGATGGTCGCGGCATACCCGTAGACATCCACGAGGAAGAAGGACGATCCGCTGCCGAAGTGATTATGACGGTGCTGCATGCGGGCGGAAAATTTGACGATAATGCGTATAAAATTTCCGGCGGCCTACATGGTGTGGGTGTTTCCGTAGTGAATGCCTTATCAGAAGAGCTACATTTAACAATTTATAAAAATGGCACGATTTATCTGCAAGAATACCGCGATGGCGTGCCTCAAGCGCCACTTGCGCCAGCAAGTACTACCCAAGAAACAGGGACCGAAATTAGATTTAAACCCAGTGCCGTGGTATTTAAACTGCTGGAATACAATTACGATATTTTGGCCAAGCGCTTGCGGGAATTATCGTTCCTAAATTCAGGCGTCTGCATCCGCTTATTCGATGAGCGGACGGGGCGCGAAGATGTATTTGAATATGAAGGCGGCATCCAAGCCTTTGTGAACTACCTTAACCACAATAAAACATTAATTCATGGTGAACCGCTGTATTTAAAAACAGAACGGGAAGGGGTGATCGTAGAAGTCGCCTTGCAGTGGAATGATGCGTTTCAGGAAAATATTTATTGCTTTACCAATAATATCCCGCAGCGGGACGGCGGTACGCATTTGGCCGGTTTTCGTGGCGCCCTGACGCGGACTTTAAATACCTATATTGAAAAAGAAGGTTTTGCCAAAAAAGCAAAAATAAATACCGTCGGCGATGATGCGCGCGAAGGATTAACCGCCGTATTGTCGGTAAAAGTGCCGGATCCGAAGTTTTCTTCGCAAACTAAAGATAAATTGGTCTCTTCAGAAGTGCGTCCCGTGGTTGAATCCGCCGTAGGCGATTATTTACAAGAATTTTTATTAGAAAATCCACAAGCGGCCCGCGCAATTGTGGCGAAAATTATTGATGCGGCTCGGGCCAGAGAAGCCGCGCGACGTGCGCGCGAAATGACTCGCCGTAAAGGTGCGCTCGATATTGCGGGATTACCCGGTAAATTAGCCGATTGCCAAGAGCGAGATCCTGCTTTGTGTGAATTGTATTTAGTTGAGGGCGATTCTGCGGGTGGATCGGCTAAACAAGGACGCAATAGACGTAATCAAGCCATTTTACCGCTGAAGGGTAAGATCCTCAATGTAGAAAAAGCGCGTTTTGATAAAATGCTGGCCTCGCTAGAAGTCGGTACCTTGATCACCGCATTAGGCTGTGGCATAGGCCGAGAAGAGTTTGATTTAGCGAAATTGCGTTACCACCATATTATTATCATGACCGACGCGGATGTGGATGGCTCGCATATCCGTACGCTATTATTAACCTTTTTCTACCGCCAAATGCCGGCTTTAGTCAATGGCGGTCACTTATATATTGCGCAACCGCCATTATATAAAGTGAAAAAAGGCAAACAAGAACAATACATTAAAGACGATGAGGCGCTGGAAGCGTATTTAACTCATTCTGCACTGGAAGAGGCTCAATTATTTGTTAATCCTCAGGCACCAGCCATCAGTGAGCAGGCGTTTGCTCAGCTTATTACGGAATATATTGCGATCCAAAAAATGATTAACCGTTTATCACAGCTTTATCCACAAGAAGTGTTATTTGCCTGCGTAGGTTTGCCCCGATTACAGAGCGAAGATCTCAGTGAAAAAGCGCGGGTGGAAGCGTGGTTGGCCCAGTTGGATGAAAAATTAACGGCTTTGGCTATTCCACACACTCAGTTTACTTATAGCGTAGAAGTGGATGAGAAAACATCCCTCTATTTCCCCCAAATCGTGCGTCATATCAATGGCAATAGCCGTAGCTTTAAATTAAAAGCGGATTTCTTTAAGTCTAAAGAATATACCCAGCTGATTAGCTTTGGTGAAAAAACTAAAGATTTATTAGAGCCCGGGGCTTATGTATTAAGAAAAGATAAAAAACAAGAAGTTCAGGTTTTTGCGGATATTATTACTTGGTTGCTTAAAGAAGCGAAACAAGGATTGAAGATCCAGCGCTATAAAGGTTTGGGGGAAATGAATCCTGAACAATTATGGGAAACGACTATGGATCCAAATACGCGTCGCATGCTGAGAGTGACGGTTCAAGATGCGGTGGTGGCAGATCAGTTATTTACCACGCTTATGGGGGACAATGTGGAACCTAGGCGAGAATTTATAGAGGAAAATGCACTGAAGGCTGAGAACATTGATGTTTAGGGTTCTCCGGGTTGGTGATGGTTTATTTTTTGAATATTGAATAGCGTTGGGGTGTAGCTAAAAATCCCCCCGGCCGAAACGGCCGGCCCCCTTTACAAAGGGGGCAAGTTTACTTACAAAGTGATAATGTTAATTCGAGGGACTTTATGAATTATTGAAATTATAGATACGTCCTAGGTTAATAAGGATAATAAGGATAATAAGGATAATAAGGATAATAAGGATAATAAGGATAATAAGGTTAATAAGGTTAATAAGGTTAATAAGGTTAATATCGATATGTCCTAGGCGCACACCCAGTGCCAACTACGCAGCACTTGCCCCCTTTGTAAAGGGGGCCGACGTTTCGTCGGGGGGATTTTTAGCGATCGGTAGGATTGATCACTGCCTGTGAAATGTTCTCCTTCAGAGAAACTTTTGTTCTCGACCATTACTTCCCAGCCAACAACCATTCTTATTTAGTTAATGAATAAAAATCATCGACCCATAATTCAAGAAAGAAAAATGTTCAAACTCATTATCAGCGGGTTATTCCTTTTCTTCAGCCCATTTAATTCGACGATAAGCCATGCTGCGGTGGGCCGCAGATAGTGTATCTTCTAAAAGAAAATGATACACTCAAATTTGTTCTGGATCATAAATGCAGCGATCTGACATTTTAAATTTAAGGAAAAAACATGAAAAAAATAGCCGGCTTATTATTTTTGTTAGGAGTCTTGGGTGTTAAGCTTAGTTTTGCGCAGAATATCGCGTATATTGCTAATAATGAATTCTTAGAGGCCAATCACACAATTGCGATATGCCCGATAGGCGATGATGCCAGTATCGGCACATGCGTGCAACATACTGATCGCACTTTTCAACTCCCAGTCGATGTCATTTTAAATGATAATGCAACGGTCGCTTACGTCGCTAATGCGTTTGATAATACCATTTCTGTCTGTCCGGTGGATGCACAAGGCGCGCTTGCTCCATGCGCCACTTTTAATGATCCGAATTTACTGCTCGCGCGTTCAGGGTTAAGGCTGAATGCAGATAATACCTTGTTATATGTGACCAATTATTTATACAGCGGCTCCATTTCGGTATGTCCTGTAGATAATGAAGGTAACCTTTCCGCCTGTACTTCCTATAGGAATCAAACCTTTAATGGTCCAGCCGGCCGTATGGTATTGGATGTATCCGGCGAGATAGCCTATGTGCCGAATGCTCATATCTCTTCCATATCCATTTGTGATACGGCTTTTAGCACATGTAAAAGCATACGCGAGCGTAACTTGAATACTCCAAGTGGTTTGGATCTCGATGCCTCTGGCCGTTATTTGTATCTGGCTAGCAATAGTTCAAGCAGTGTGTTGATTTGTCCCTCCGATTTTAGAAATTTAGCGCCGTGTGCCATTAGCCGCGGAAATAATACTTTTGGTTACCCGACTTTTGATTTTGGTGACAATGTGACCAATTTATTTATTCGGACCAATAATGGTCATGGCTATATTCCTAATCGTGGCAATAATACTGTGTCTGTCTGCCCGATTGACCCTGCAACAGGCGGATTGGATTTGTGCACCGCTTATGATGGCGGCGATGCGTTTATAAATCCAACCAGTGTTTGGGTTGCAGAGTTTAATTAATATAAAGGTATCCCGTGCGTTTCGTCCGGGGGGATTTTTGGATGTTTGATGTACATTAGACATGGCTAAAATCCCCCCGACGAAGCGTCGGCCCCCTTTACAAAGGGGGCAAGCAAGCCCTCGGCACTTTACAAAGGGGGTAAGCAAGCCCCCCGGCTCTTTACAAAAGGTGGGAATTTATAGCTGCACTTAAATTAAGCATTGCCCCCTTTGTAAAGGGGGCCGGACGTTTCGTCCGGGGGGATTTTTGGATGTTTGATGTACATTAGACATGGCTAAAATCCCCCCGACGAAGCGTCGGCCCCCTTTACAAAGGGGGCAAGCAAGCCCTCGGCACTTTACAAAGGGGGTAAGCAAGCCCCCCGGCTCTTTACAAAAGGTGGGAATTTATAGCTGCACTTAAATTAAGCATTGCCCCCTTTGTAAAGGGGGCCGGACGTTTCGTCCGGGGGGATTTTGAGATGTTTGATATCCACCAAACATTACTAAAATCCTCTCACTTATTTCTTCATTTTCCCCTAAAGATCTCAAGCTTGTGGCCGTTAAACCCTTAAAACGAGGAGTTTAAACCATGAAAAGATCTTCCTATTATCTATTGTGCTTATTTGTAACGTTCTTCACGAACATGAGTTTTGCAGCTGACAATCAATCTTCTAAAACCCGCTCGATAGACTTGCTCAAGCAGACCGCTGATCAAGAACGAGCACAACCCCAGATGGCGTATATCGCTAACCATGATAGCAGTGACAAACTTACACTGTGTACCGTTAATTCAGTGGATGGCTCTTTAAGCGCCTGCCAAACATTAACTGACCCTAGCTTTAACTACCCTATTGATGTCGTGGTGACCTCAGACTTAACCATGGCTTTCGTTGCAAACAGTGAACCTACGGGTGGGGTTTATTACCTCTCTGTTTGCCCACTTAGTCCCGACGGGACGATATATGGGGCGTGTATCCCAGTAGCGATTCCAGGTATTGATCTTGAGTACACAGGGCTGGCCTTAAGTCCAGACGATCAGCAGCTGGTTATCACCAATGGTGAGAATAATACCGCTACGATTTGCGATACCCAGACGCTCGTATGTGAGACTGAGAGCTCACCCTATTTGGATATCCCTCATGGGCGTGTCGCTATTACGGATATCGTGTATGTGGGTAATTATGGTAGTGACATTGAGCCTATTGATGAGGGTAGCGTGTTAGTGTGTGAGAGCTTCACTGATTGCGTCCCAGATTTTGACCCCAGTTTTTCTAATCCTTTAGGCGTTGCACTCAATCCATCAGCGACTTATTTGTATGCGGCTAATCTGAATAACACCGTTTCCATTTGCAAAGTTGAAGGCGGCATTTTAAATTTATGCCGTACGAGTACGGGTGTGGATAACACCAATACGCCTACGTTTGATTTTTCTGCGAACACGGCAGTTAATTTCTTCATGAATAATAATGGCGTCGTAACGTATGCTTATTTACCGATAGAAGCCAGTGGCACAGATGGTACGATTTCTATCTGTCCATTAGATCGCGCTAATGGGGCTATTGGTGTTTGCAAGACGCAAAATTTACCTAATACCTCTGATCCTAGTAGTGTGTGGATCACTAATCCTGCATTGGCTGAGCCCGTAACAGAGTATTTATATGTGGGGAATCGAGGAGCGCTCTCAGACTCTTGTGGTGTATCTAAGCAAACAAAAGACGACTGCACTCTGATACAGGTGTTTAATACCAATGATCTTACGACACCCATAGTAACGATTGAGGGTAATCCTGGGGACAGTGCTTACGGATTTGCTTTCGATCCAAATGGCGGATATGTTTATGTACCCAATCCTTCATTTCCCCCGGCACATCCTGCTAATGGATTTGTAAATGCTTATAGCTTACCTCTTAATGACAGCAGCACACCGGCTTCTTCATTCAGCTCTCCTGGAGCATCGGCTGTGGATTTTGGTCCGGATGGTTATCTTTATGTAGCCGATTATTATAATAGCTTGATATATGCTTATGATACTTCTGATTTTAGTACGCCAGTCCTGACCCTGGATGTAGGCAACGACTTAGTGGATTACCCGTATCAGATAGTTTTTGATAATGAAGGCAATTTAATTGTGGCTGACTGGAACCTTATAAGTGTATTCGAGGCGGGTTACTCAGATGGAGACTCCCCTAGCTTCACGGTGCCAGAGTCTGATGCTGTAGTCGCTCTTGCAATTAAACCTTTTGCCAATCAGCTTTATGCAGGCACGCTAGGGGCCACAGGAGATATATTGGTTTATGACTTACCGCTAACTGATACATCTATACCTGACCCTGCAGAGACCATTACTGTCTCAGGTGGCGGCTGGATCAATTTTGCCTTTGATGCTGCACTGAATCTCTATGGAAGCGATTATGACCAAGGTGAAATAGATGTGTTTGCACCTCAGCCTACTCCTCCTCCCAGTTATATGAGCTATATCCCTTATCTGCTAGGTTATAAGCCCGCAGGACTAGCCATACAATCCGTAGAATAATGCAATCCCCAGCCCTCACTCATCTCTCATTAAGAGAGATGAGTGAGGCTGTTTTTACCAACCAGGAGAATAAAAAATGAAGAAATGGTCC
>Ga0206861_1016_pt1 | contig 57048 bp, 51 predicted proteins | sample Alteio_BWOrgCont_45_FD_152617 | JGI IMG/M metagenome (GOLD analysis project Ga0206861, IMG submission 152617) | Enriched cells from forest soil in Barre Woods Harvard Forest LTER site, Petersham, Massachusetts, United States -... | ecosystem: Environmental > Terrestrial > Soil > Temperate forest >... | reverse complement strand
TCCACTTAGGTGGAACAACGTATCTCTTTCAGGTCTTTTACGAGGTGTAGCTTTTGTTGCGGCATGCGCAATAGCTTTTATATGGTCAGGCGTAGTACCGCAACATCCACCCACTATATTAATGAACCCACTCTTTAAAAAGTCGTCCACCAATGTGCACATGGTGTCGGGCGTCTCATCATATTCGCCAAACTGGTTAGGTAAGCCTGCATTGGGATATGCGCTTACATAGTAAGGCGCTTTTTGAGCCATCTCTTCCAAATACGGCCTCATTTCCTTTGCGCCCAATGCGCAATTCAACCCTATGCTCAATAAATTCTCGTGGCTAACAGAAGCAAGAAATGCGCCTACAGTTTGCCCAGATAATGTTCTTCCACTTGCATCGGTAATAGTTACCGAAACCATAATAGGTAACTGCTTACCCGTTTTTTCGAAATAGGTTTCAATGGCAAACAATGCGGCTTTTGCGTTCAAACTATCAAATATGGTTTCCACCAGTAATACATCTACACCGCCATCTACCAATCCCTTTATCTGCTCTGTATATGCATTTACCACATCATCAAAATACACAGCTCTGAAACCCGGATCGTTTACATCAGGCGATAATGAAGTAGTTCTGTTTGTGGGGCCAATAGCACCGGCAACAAATTTTGCTTTGCCCGGATGCTTCTTTACATATTCATCAACTGCCTTTCGTGCAATCTTCGCCGACTCCAAATTCAATTCATACGTCAGCTCGCTCATATGATAATCCGCAAGTGACAAGGGGTTAGCATTGAAGGTATTGGTTTCAATAATATCAGCACCTGCTTCTAAATAAGCAGTATGTATCTCTCCTATCATCGATGGTTTGGTGATAGAGAACAAGTCGTTATTACCCTTTACTGAATATTTATAATCCTTGAAACGTTCCCCACGATAATCTTCTTCAGTCGGCTTATACCGCTGAATCATAGTGCCCATTGCACCATCTATCACAAGTATCCGTCTTTCTAATTCTTTTTCTATGCTCATAGTGATCCGTCGTCAGTAATCAGTTGTCAGTTAGTGGGAGATATATCCTAAAGCTTTACGAACTCTATTTAATGTCGCATGAGCCACAACCCGAGCTTTATCCTCACCTACTTTTAATTGCTTATCGAGTTCATTTCTATCACTCATGTAATGGTGATACAATTCCCTTTCTTTTTTAAACCGTTCCATTATAAGAACATACAAAGCCTCTTTTGCAGTACCATAACCCATTCCACCACGCAAATAGTTTTGACGCATTTCTTCTATATTCTCCTTGGAAGCTAAGAGGCTGTATATTTTAAACACATTGCACGTATCCGGATTCTTAGGTTCTTCCACTGTTTTAGCATCCGTAACAATCTTCATTACATTTTTTCTCAAGTCCTTATCCGGTAAAAATATGTTGATGGTATTGTTGTATGACTTACTCATCTTTTGTCCGTCGATACCCGGTATAATCATCACCTGCTCATTTATCATAGCTTCAGGTATAACAAATACTTCTCCGCAACGGCGGTTAACAGTTGATGCAATATCACGGGCAATCTCCAAATGTTGTTGTTGGTCTTTGCCTACAGGAACAAAGTTAGCATCGTACATTATAATATCAGCAGTCATCAACACAGGGTAAATAAATGTGCCCGCATTAACTTCCGATAGCCGATCTAATTTATCTTTAAACGAATGCGCATTTGCTAACATTGGGTATGGCGAAAAGCAATTCAGGTACCAGGTGAGTTCAGTAACCTCCGGCACATCTGATTGGCGATAGAAAACTGTTATATCGGTATTCAACCCACAAGCCAACCATGCAGCTGCTACTGAATAGGTGTTCTCTCTTAATACATTAGCATCAGTTACCGTAGTAAGTGAATGCATATCGGCTATAAACAGGAATGAATCGTTCTTCGGATCATTCGACATATCAATAGCAGGCTTTATTGCCCCTAAAATATTTCCTAAGTGAGGAATACCTGTGCTTTGTATGCCTGTAAGTATTCTGGCCATAATCAGTTTAAAAGTTTGTAAAGTTCTTAAAGTTTATAAAGTTAGTAAAGTAATTGGCGAAGTTTATGATTGCTTTTGTTAAGTGAAAAGTACAAGCTTTATAAACTTTATAAACATTCCACTTTTAGCTGCTTAGCGAGAAGCGATGAACATTCGCCAGCGCTGCATACCAACCCTGAAGTAATATTTTATATGGTCACGCAGGAAATACACTGCAGCAGCAGCAAACACTAAATACGTTATAGTAAGTAGATACAAAATACCAGAGTTGATGGTCTTTCCTATACCTCCGCCAGAGTTTGCATTAGATTGGACCCCTGCAGTACAAACAGCACATTGTGCCGCTGACCATAAAGGGAGCAGAAGAATAATTAAAGAGAAAAATATCTTTTTGATGCTCTTCATGCACGCAAATTTACAAAAAAAGCTTAAAACGGGTAGTATGGCGATATCATTAAATAGACAACTACCCCTGTAATGGTTACATATAACCAAATGGGCATTGTCCAGCGTGCTATTTTGCGATGCTTAATAACCTGGTTAGTAAGGCCCCTGTAAAATGTAAGTAGCACCATAGGCAATACTATTGCTGAAAGTGTAATGTGCGATGCCAAAATAAATAAATATACAGGCCTCATTGGGTTATCATGCGGGAATAGAGTTTCCTTACCAAACAAGTGATAGGTTACATAGCTCACCAGAAACAAGGCAGACAAAGTGAATGCCGCAATATTCAGTGTACGGTGTATTGCAACCTTTTTATTTCTGATAGCTATATAAGAAGAAATAAGTAGCAAGGTACAGGTACCATTCAGTGTGGCATTAAGTAATGGGCAATGCCTTACAAAGTTTGGCACCACATCTGGCTTTGGTATTAGATAAAGCGCCAATACCGCAGCCGGTATAGCAATTGTAATGACTGTAATAATTCTAAATGCTTGTCTATCGGTCATGTTGTAAAGTTATTAAATAGCATCTATATCCTTGCCTTCCTTTTGTTCCTTTACCTGATTCTTCACGTAGTATTCGGCCTCCATCATTCCTATTTCCTCAACCAACCTATCAACATCCTTTACCTGCATGCCATTATATACACCTCGTATATGGCCTTCTTTATCTATTAAAAAGAAAGAATTATACCCTGCTGCATACGCCGCATTAGTGGGTTTATAAAAACCTTCGGTAGCAAGGTCATTAATATCTTTTATATTGCCACTAAAGAATATTCTTCTTTTGCCTGCGTGTATAGTTGTAGCGTAATCATTCATGCTTTGAGCGCTTTCTGAATCGGTTGTAAAAGTCACCATCCTTAAAGCAGTATCAAGGTCGCTTCTTTCTTCCACTCTATTCATTAATACAGCCATAGCCGGTGCCTTTTCAGCATCGTGTATGTTTACAAAATTAGCCACCCAAATCTTTCCATTAAATGCGCCGGAATTATACCGCCTGTTAAATTGGTCATAGAAGGTGAATGGAGGGACACTATAAAAAGCAGTATCGGTCTTTTGCTTACCATTAATGGTAAGATGCAGAACCTTTTTAGGTCCGTAATAGGCAAGTCTTATAAAAGACTTCTCTTTACCTGCTGCAAGAAAAACATAAATAGCTGAAGGGAATACTAAAATGAATAGTAATGTCAGCGCTTTTTTCAAGACTTACTGATGTAACACCACTGTAACCAGAGCATCACGAATTACCTTAGAGTAAACTCCTTCGGTAATACACATAAATGCCAGATAGAATATAAATAAGGTGTATGGCGCTATGATCGCATATTTCATCGCCCTTTTTTCATCGCCAAGGTGCATAAATACCCAAACAATAAAAAATGCCTTTACTACGGTAAGGAAAATGAAGGTGTATATTTTATTGACCTCTGAAAAATTGAACTGAGAACCAATAATAAGTTCAACAATAGTAATGGTAAGCATTATCCAAAACACCATCCATAATTTCTTACGTACTACTTTTCCATGCGCTTCGTCATGTATAGCAGCTTTCTCATAATTAGGGTAACCAGGATATTCTTCGAAAAAATTCATATGCCTTTATTTTTATGCGTTGTTTACTACAGTAAGTAAAAGAATGTAAATACAAATACCCACACTAAATCCACAAAGTGCCAGTATAAACCAGCTTTCTCAATCATTTCGTAATGGCCGCGCTTATCCATAACACCGTTAAGCACCATGATGAGCATTATAATATTGATGATTACACCGCTAAATACGTGGAAACCGTGGAAACCGGTAATACAGAAGAAGAAGTCGCCAAAGGTTGGTAATTGAGTATAGGCATTTACAATTAGGTTAGCTCCCTGAAAGTGTGGATCGATAATGTGTTTGCCATTCATCCAATAATCGCGATAAACCTGATGTGTTTCTTCGCCAGTGATAAAGTGGTACCACTCCCAGCACTGAGAACCTACGAATATGAAACCACCTATAATAGTTAAGAATAGCCAGATAGCAACTTGTTTGCGGTTAAGCCTGTGGCCTGCTTCAACAGCAAGCACCATAGTTACCGAGCTCATAATAAGATCGAATGTCATGAAACCTACATACGCCAACGGTAGATTCTTGCCTTCCAAAAACGGAAAGTGAGTAAATACATTATTAGGCACCGCCCAGTCTCCTGCAAATTTGTGGCGCATGAAGCCATACGCACACAGAAGGCTTGAAAATGTAAGAGCATCAGATACGAGGAAGAACCACATGAACATTTTTCCGTAACTCACCCCAAAAGGTGATACTCCTCCGTCCCAGTCTTTGCGTAATGATAAAGTAGCTTGATTTGACATAAATTGATTTAGTTTGAGCTATCAGCGCACAAAATTAAAAAGTTTCGCTTTGTGGCAAATTTTATTTTCACCTTTTTTCTCACCTGTATAGGAGCATAAAAATAAACAGGTACACCCACAAGCCATCGAGAAAATGCCAATAGGTGGCACATAACTTAATACCAGTGTAGTTTTGTACGGTATATTTCTTCCGTAAAGACTTAATATAAGCTATGGTCAGGGCTACCAGCCCGCCTAATATATGCCCCAAATGAAGTAATGATAATATATAGAGGTAAGAGCCTGAAGCATTGCTGTTGGTACCTACCAAAAATATCTTTTGGTCAACCAGGGTTTTATACCCCATAAACTGGCATACACCAAAAGCCACGCCTAATATCCAGGTTAATAATATACCCATGCTTATTCCGCTCGAAGAACCCTTTTTTGCAGCCTGCATAGCCATATTCATGGTTATGCTGCTAATAAGTATAATGGCAGTGCTTATATAAAAGGTGAAAGGCAATTGAAATGGCAACCAAGTGCCTGTTCCCCTGCGAACAAGGTAGCCACTGGTTAGCCCGGCAAACATCATACCAATGCTCACAAGCCCAATCCATAGCAGCATTTTAAGCGATTTCTCCTTTAGGTTTACTTCAGGTAAATTGCTGCTTTCTACAATTTGTGCTTCCATGTAAATTTAGTTTTTGCCAAATAAAATGGCCAATTGAACTATAGGTAAGTATATAAACGAACCGAACATAAGTCTTTTTGCTGCTTTTACCGTACAATCGCGATATAATTTAAAGGCCTGATAAGCAAAAGCCATACCACATGTAATTATAACCATGCCCGATATGGTGCCATTCATACCAAAGAAGCTGGTTAGCATACCGAAAGGCACCAAAAAGAAGGTAAACACCAATATGACAAAAGCTGTGGTTTTGTCTCTACCGCCCGCTGAAGGCAATAAGTGGAACCCTGCCTTTTTATAATCATCATCAACCACCCAGGCAATAGCCCAAAAATGCGGGAATTGCCATATAAACTGTACTGCAAAAAGCAGCCATGCATAAAATTCAATTTTATCTCCAGTACCGGCTGCAATGTATCCCAACATAGGAGGCATCGCACCAGGTATAGCTCCAATAAAAACTGCCCATGATGTTTTTTGTTTCAAAGGAGTATAGGCAAGAGCATATAACAAGAGAGAGACACCGGAAAGCATACCCGTCAATGGATTCATTTTGATCCACAAAAGGCCTACACCTATAATGCCCATTAAGGAGGCTGCTATATATGCTTCGGTAAGACTCATGCGATTTTGCGGCAATGGCCTGTTAGCAGTACGGCTCATTAATTTATCAAGGTCGCGCTCTATAATCTGGTTAAAACCATCTGACGAAGCAGTAACCAAAAAGCCTCCTAAAATCAACCACCAGAATTTATACCAATCGATAGGCGAAGCACTTGCAATAAGAAACCCAATACCCGATGAAAAAACCACCAGGGAGGCTAGCCTGAATTTAGTAAATGCCACATAATCAGATATTTTACCCGATATGGTTGTTTTTAATGAAATCTCGTATGTTTCTTCTTTGAGCACGCTTTCTAAAAAGGACTGCAATATTAGCACTTTTTCGATGAAAAGGCAGGGGAAAGGAGCAATCTTTTGCGTAAAATCGCGACTGCCATTAGTCTAAAAAAACTCATTGTATAATTAAGTACTTATAAAGCACCCAAAACCAGTTTCTTACTATATACTTTGTCTTTACCGGTCACCTGAAGAATATAAATGCCTTTGGCAACATTGGTATTAAACCTATAATTATTAAGTCCTATTGATCCACTCTGCGTTTGAGAGAATATTCGCTGCCCCAGAACACTGGTAAGCGTAAACGTGTAGGTATTCGTTTCCAGCGCATTTATTTCAACATTAATTAAGTTGCCGCTTTGCGAGTAAGCATTTATACTTTCATTATCCTCGCAGGGTTGAAAAACAACAGTATTTAAATGCCTTGTAGTTCCATCCAAATCGGTCTGAGATATTCTGTAATAAGACATGCCTGTTAAGGGGCTTTCGTCAATAGCTTCGTATGTATTAGGCGTGCTGCTCGTTCCGGCACCTTTTACAACCTTAATAGTTGTAAAGTTTATGCCATCTTGTGTTCTGTCAATTGTAAAATAATCATTATTAACCTCTGAAGCTGTAGTCCATTGCAATAAAGCATAATAGTTTTGGCAAGTTGCCGTAAATGAGGTTAATTGAATTGGCAATGGACTTGCGCTACTGGAAAGCGTCCATGCCCTAAAAAAATTAGAACTGGTAACTGCAGCACCGGTTGCGTGCCCCACATTAACATAAGGCGAAGCAGCGCTTATAGCATCGGTACCATACCAATCGCCCCAGGTATTTAATGTACTATTCCAACGTTGCGGAATAAGTGTAGACTCTGTAAGTAAGTCGCCAGTAGCAGCTGTTTCAGTATATGCATTGCTCGCGATAGTACCATCAAGATATGTAAAAGCAAGGGTTACGGCAGGTTGATGGGTTGCTTGATAATAATTGGGATTAGTGTAATTCTGTGCATCTATAATCCAGAAACGATCAACTACGTAAGGGGAATCGTCTGAGCCATTATAAGCATTGTCCAAATCGGCTACTTGAGCCGGTTTATAGCTCAAATTTTCGTACTCGCTAGCACAACAGGCACCAAATGTTTCTCCACCCCATGTCGAAAAAGCCAAGCCACCTGTAGCTCCATTTGCAATACCTGCCGTGGTAATAGAAATGGTTAGTGGAATATAATACAAGCCAAAATTTTTACCATTGCTAAACGGAATAGTAAAAGGGCCAGCAACACTAGACCCAATATTCCACAAAACCTGATTAAACTCGCTTTCTGTTATTATTCCACCTTCTGCAGCTACAGTACCCGATTTTAAATTAGTAATGGCAGTTGTGGCCGAATTCGCAACAACCATGTAAATAGGTTTAGTTTCTACTCCGCCGTTCATAACTACATAAGCGCCATTCATAACCAGCCTTGCCTGAGCATAAATTTCAGTTGTTGCCATATTGTATGTAGCAATAACTAATAAAAAATATGTCAGTATTTTATTTTTCAAGGTAGAGTATCTGATTGTATGCTATATTGAGGCATAACAATTACGTAAGGTATTTTTTAAGGACAGGTTTCTTGTACGCCAAACCCAACTGTTGGCATTACACCTGCGGGAGGGTATTGGTGCGCGCGTGCCCATTGCAAGGTTATCGATGAAGACGAACTGCTAAAATACTCACCAAAGGAAGGATAGAAGGTTGCCGGTAAGGCATAACCGCTGTTGCCATTGGTTGCCACATAGTTTTCGTACCATACTTCAGTGTTGGTTGCCGGAGTTGCGCCACCCATAATTCCAAGCCCTATTAATAGGTTAGGGTTGTTATAATTAGTTAAACCTCCTTGCATATTACCAGTATTTGCACTCCCGTTCCAATAATCAAGTACAACTGAGTTACTTGTTTGCGACGAGCCACCCTGAAGCGCTATACCTGCCGCAATTCCACTCAGGGCTGTAACATCCGCATCAAATATTTCAACCGGAGAATTAGAACAGCCTGAACCATAAATTAGTCCGCCATATGTAGTGCTTGCATTGGTAGTTACAGTAATGCCATTATTTTGTGTTACCGTACATCCGGCGCCAACAGTGGTTGATTGTATATATGCTGCACTGACTGTAGTTCCCTTGAAATTATCATAGTAAGATGGGAACACCTCTAGGCCATTATCATATTGTGCATAAGATGTTGCATAATAACCACCACCAAATAACTGAGGGGCTTCGCCGGTATATCCCGCAGGACCTGTCATTACAGGGCTCGACATAAAGTTCATGTATATAGTCAGGGTACCACCAGCTGCAATAGTATTACCACTTAAGTTCACCCAATAAACCGTACTGGTAGATGCACTTGTTGCACCACTTTCAATCCATGCGTACAATATGGTTCCTGTTCCACCAGGCCCTGTACTAAATTCCACATTCTGCAAGCCTGAACTTTCATTAGCACTGTATGTCGAACTGTTAACCGTAATTTTTGTCTGGAAGTTAGCAGATGTAGGAGTTGCCTGGCTATTGGTAAGTGTTATAGGTACGTTAGGTTGATCTACACTTAGTTTTGCAGTACCGTTAGTGGTTACTGAACAAGGACCCGCACCACTAACCACACATTCATATAAATACCCATTCATACTTGCCGTTGGGTTGGTAATAGTTAATGTAGTTGTAGTGGCTCCCGAATAAACACCACCATTTGATATTGGGTTCCAGCCGGTTATGTATTGGTACCATTGGTATGTTAATGCTGTACCTGTTGCCGCTACCGTAAAGGTTGCCACACCTGAAGGACAAACTGTAGCAGGGCTGGTAGGCTGGCTCGTAATTACCGGTGCCGCATTAACCGTCAATGTAGCGGCTGTAGAGGTTGCATTTGGTGCACATGTACCGCTAACCACGCATTGGTATTCAGTGCCTGACATAGCAGTTGTTGGGTTGGTAACAGTTAATGTGGTTGTAGTAACGCCTGAGAAAACACCACTGTTTGATAAGTTACTCCAGGTGCTTCCCCCATTAGTAGATTCTTGCCATTGATAGGCTAATGCTGTTCCTGTTGCCGCCACTGAAAATGTTGCATTGGCATTATTACAAACTGTTGTAGAAACTGGTTGTGTGGTAATTGCCGGTAATGAGTTTACCGTCATAGTAGCTGCAGTAGATGTTGCGGTTGGTGTACATGTACCACTAACAATACATTCGTATTGATAACCATTCATACTTGCCGGCGGATTTGTTATTGTCAACGTATTTGTAGTAGCACCTGAATAAACGCCACCATTTGAAATGGCTGTCCAGCTGGTTGCAAACTGGTACCATTGGTAAGTTAGCCCGGTTCCTGTTGCAGTTACTGAGAAAACTGCCGTTCCTGTTGTACATAATGTAGGGCTACCCGGTTGCACTGTGATAGTTGGTGTAGGGGTAAGTGTAACAGTAATAGAATTTGCAGCGCTTGTACCGCATGAATTGGTTGCTGAAACTGTTATGGTGCCTGAAGTGTTACCAAAATCAACGGTTATAGAAGTTGTCCCCTGACCAGATATGATAGCACTACCAACAGGAACTGACCATGAGTTAAAATATGCACCGGAAACCGGAGTAATAGAATATACCTGATTTATAGAACTGGCGCAAGCCGCTGTAGAACCTGTAATTGGCCCAGGTTCGGCAGGTGGAGCCGTACAAGGGCATCCCAATTCATCCCACGTAAGGCCTGTATAATACTCAACACAACCCGTTGTTGTATTGTAAATAATTAAACCTGTTGCCGGGCTTGAAATAGCATTCATTTGTGCCGTGGTCATTTGTGGGGGCAGAAAGCCTTTTGTTGTTGATTCAACATCAAGTGCCGCCGATGCATTTGGAGTAACGGTTCCAATACCAATGTTACCTCCTGAGGAAATTCTCATTCTTTCCAGGTTATTAGTAGCTAAAACAAAGTCCTTATTATCTGTAGTACCAATAAAATTATTATTTACTGTTGAACCTATTGCCGCTGAACTTGGCGTGGTTCCTGTGTTACCTGCAACTGTCCATCCTCCGCCTGTACTACTATTACCTAAAAATGGAAGCCAGATTGTTCCGTTCCAATACCAATAACCTACCCAGCCGCCGGTCATGCTGCTATTTGTATTATACACAATTAGGCCTGTAGCCGGAGATGCTACAGGCGCTGCAGCGCTTGCAGATGTTATAGATACACTTGGAGGCAGAAAGCCAAGATTAGCTGTATTGGTTAGATCAAGTATTGCAGAAGCATTAGGCGTTGCACCTGTAGTGTTAATACCAACATTTTGCGCAAACAATAACGAAGAAATGCCCCAACAAAAAACTACCAGAGCAATATTTATATAGTTTTTATTACAATTCATATAGCTTCTTCAAATCTATTATCGTTTTGAATACCCCTAATTATATCCACTATTATTTAATATAATTTCTCTATTCCCCCCCTTCGCCACAAAAAACACTACCGATTCATACGCTTCTCAAGGCTATAAAGTTACTTTCTTGTAACATATCTTGATAATATTCATTAAGGTTTTAATACCTGTATTTTAATTACTCAATGATTATCAGCGAAAAGAATTCATCCTTTACAAAGCACGTTCATACCAAAGAAATTTGGCTTGACCTACGTCAAGGAAATAGGAATTCTGTCGCAGGAATTTCTGCGTTAAGCTTGGTTTTTGAACTATGTTAAAAGTAAGATGACTACTTACCTATAGTTTGCTTGTAGTCAACACCAGAAAGAAGCTCATTAACTTCCGCTGCATTCTTAATAGATATTTTCACCATCCAGCCATCGCCATACGGGTCATTATTAACCAGTTCCGGGTTAGCTTCAAGCTTAGGATTAACCTCAAGGACTTTACCTGCAACAGGCATAAAAAGATCAGATACGGTCTTAACGGCTTCAATGGTTCCGAACAATTCATTATGATTGATCTCCTTACCTACCGTATTAATATCAATAAATACAATATCGCCCAATTCGCCTTGTGCAAATTCGGTAATACCTACATAAGCTTCGTTGCCGCTTACGCGAATCCATTCATGATCTTTAGTATACTTAAGGTTATCAGGAAAATTCATAATGTATGTTTTTTGATATGGCGGCAAATATAAATTATCTCTATTAATTATTGTAAATTTATATTAGCGAAGACCATTTGAAGGTAATTAGATGTCGCTGAGCAACTATAACCTCTATTTTTTTACATTTGCAACAATAACCAAGTGATTTAAAACATGAACGAAGAATTGCAACTTATACTGGACGACGCAAAAGAACAAATGCAGAAAGCTATTGAGCATTTGGAAAATGAACTGGCTAAAATACGCGCAGGCAGGGCTAATCCTATGATGTTGGAAAACATTATGGTTGATTACTATGGTGCACGTACTCACTTGAAGAACACTGCAAACATTAACTCGCAAGATTCTCGCACCTTAATTATACAGCCTTGGGAACCTAGTATGCTCGAGCCTATTGAAAAGGCTTTACAAGCAGCTAACCTGGGGATTACACCGCAAAACGACGGTAAGATCATTCGCCTTTCCATTCCTCCGCTTACCGAAGAACGCCGTAAGGAAATGGTAAAGAAGGTAAAGGCTGAAGCTGAAAACTGCAAAGTATCTATACGTACTATCCGCCGCGAATCGAACGAAGCCCTTAAGGCTTTATTAAAAGATGGTGTGCCAGAAGACGAAATAAAAAATGCTGAAGCTAAAGCACAAACCCTTACCGACGGGTTTATTGTAGTATCGGATAAACACGCTGAGAAAAAAGAACAGGACATACTTACGGTGTAGTTGCCCCAGCCCTACCTTCCCCATCAGGGAGAAGGAGATAGAGATCATATTACGAACGTGTTTAAAAGTCCTCCCTTATGGGGAGGATTTAGGAGGGGCTTTTAAGTCTTCCTTCTGTTGATAAGGAACACGCCTGCTATTACTATAGCGAAGCCCAGAACCTGCACCCAACCCAGGCTTTCCCCATCGAGCACGCCCCACATAATAGCTACAATGGGGATGAAATAAGTGATTGATGCACTGAACAAAACACTTGATGTTTTAAGTAGTTTATTAAACAGTATTTGCGATACACCTGTGCCAAATACACCAAGCAGCACCACATAGAAAAAGCTCTCCAGCGCTTTGCCACCTGATGAAAGACGCTGCACAAAATCGGTAGAGAAAAGATAAGCTGCTGTAATAGGCCCCACACCAAATAATGCAAAGCCTGACAACTGCACATTATTTATTGAACCCAGAAAAGACTTGATAATGTTCACATTGAAGGCATAGCAGATACAGGCTACGATAATGTAAATGCTATAGTAATAGTTATTATCAAAATGTCCTTGGGCATTATATACTACTGTTAAGATAGCACCAGCCAAGCCAAGAAAAACTCCAATTACTTTAGTAGTACTGGTTTGCATTTTAAAGAACATAACGCCTACTAAAAGTGAAAAAACAGTAGTAAGTGAATTAAGTATACCTGCCACAGAACTAGAAAGTCCTGTTTCGGCTTTGGTAAATAAAAATGCCGGAATACCATTGCCCAGCATACCGGCAATAATAATATAGAGCCATTTATCTTTCGGTATCTTTTTAAAATGTGGTATTACAAAAGGGAATAGAAAGAGAAATGAAACCACCATTCTAAGAGCAGCCACCTGTTGCGGTGTATACACTTCCAGACCCCGCTTCATTAATATGAACGAGCTGCCCCAGATAAGGGCCAGTACAACAAATATTACCCACTTAATAAAAGACGAATTGGAAGTTGAGTTGGTGTTTATCATAAATTAAAAAACCCTACCCATCCTTTTTTTGAATGTAACCTTAGCAGAATCGAGTCGTTGTTTGCCCTCCAGTGCTTCTTTAAGTTCCTCCTCTGTAAGGGCATTCTTTATACGCTCTTTTATATCACGATCCATTCTTTCTATTTTCTTGCTCTTCAGCGCATCCATTTCCTGCATGGCTGCTCTACCAATATCATTCCTTTCGGTCTTTACATCTACATTTTTGGCACCTTTCCAATTACTTAAGGTATAGCTTTCCATTAATAATTCCATTGACATTTGACTTATAGCAGAATCCTCGTGCCGCAAGAAGTAGTCTTCATTGATCGGGAACTCCTTATCCGCAAAGGCGCAGCAGTCTTCGTACATTCTCCGGTATATCTCATTCTCGAAAACAAATTCATCCTCCTTCATACTTTGTATAATAAAGTCAGCTATTTTCATAGTGATCTTAGTAGGGCCTTCTTCTGTATCTATAATAAATATGCCTTCTTCATTGCCAAATTTTATAAGCATACGTATAACTGCTCGTTCTTGCGGTTCCGATGAAAAAGCATCGTAGTTCGCCTTTGGCACAGCAGGTTTAATTCTATCAACCTCAGGTACAAAAGGCTTATTGTTATTATCGTCAACCAGTTTTTGCCTGTTCACGCGCATCTCGCTCCACAGCACATCTTCCTCTAACTGCATGATGCGGCTGCATTCCTTTACATATAGTGAGCGCGTAATCCTCTCAGGTATTACAGCAATGGTCGATACTATTTCTTTTATTAGTGCCGCTTTCTTAATAGGGTCGTGCTCCGCTTCTTGCGTGAGTGTCCTCGTCTTATATACAATAAAATCAACTGCCTTGGTTTGCAGATAATCCTTCAACTCTTCAGATGTATGCTTACGTGCAAATGTATCAGGGTCATCTTCGGCAGGCAGGGTAACTATCTTCACATTCATGCCCTCTTTCAATGCAAGATTAAATCCACGTTCACTTGCTTTTACGCCCGCGGCATCGCCATCATATAATATGGTAATGTTCGGCGTGTATCTTCTCAAAAGCCTTAATTGATCAACTGTTAGCGATGTGCCTGATGAGGCGACCACATTCTCAACACCTGATTGGTACATAGATATTACATCGGCATACCCTTCTACCAAATAACAAATATCTTCGGCTGTAATGGCACGGCGCGCTAAATTCAATCCATATAGAACATTACTCTTATGATACAATAATGTTTCAGGCGAGTTAACGTACTTCGCAACGTTCTTATCCTTGCGCATGGTTCGTCCGCCAAATGCAATAACACGTCCGCTAATATTATGTACCGGGAACATCACTCTTCCGGCAAAACGATCGTAGCATTTATCGGGATTAGGCTCACCGCCTTGGGCCAAAACAGTTTCATCTTCCGAACTTCTGACTAACCCAGCAGAGATCAAATATTTCAACTTGAAACCTGCTTGCAATGCTGCATTCAAAAAAGCTTTTGAATTTTCTGGGGAATATCCTAACTGAAATTTCTCAATAGTTTGCGGACTAAAACCACGCTCTTCTAAATAACTTAACCCTATTGCCTTACCCGTTTCTGTTTGCAACTGCTCACTAAAAAATCGTTGTGCAAAAGAAGATACGATCATCAAGCTTTCACGTTCGTTATCTTGTTCCTGCTGCTCACTGGTACGCTCCTCTTCTACTATTTCAATCTTATATTTTCGGGCAAGATATTTGAGCGCATTTACATAATCGGTCTGCTCATGTTCCATTACAAAATTCACCACATTGCCACCACGTCCGCAACCAAAACATTTATAAATACCCTTGGCAGGAGATACAGTAAACGAAGGTGTTTTTTCGTTATGGAAAGGGCAGAGGCCCATGTAATTAGCCCCACGTTTCTTCAGGTTCACAAAATCACCAACAACCTCCTCAACACGGGCTGTGGTAAATATGCGGTCTATCGTTTCGCGTGGAATCATTCCTTAATTACAATTATTACAAAGGTAAGCATCCTTAGTATAAAGTTTATAAAGTAAAAAGTCAAATACCAACCCCTTTATAAACTTTTGGACTTTATGAACTTTTTACTTGATGATTAATTAATCAGCAGACTCTTTACCTGTTCAGGAGTAATACTATTCATGCAAACGCAATTAGTGCCATTCTTACAGTCAGAACAATCTATATCAAGCACCAAAAAATGCCCATCGGGACCTAATGGAGCCCAACGGCCGGGATGTATTGGCTTAATAGGTGGAAAAATGCCGATAGCCTTTCTGCCTAATGCAGCTGCCATATGTAGCGGGCCGGTACCACTGGCTACCAATCCATCAGCCGTTGCAATAAAAGCCAGCAGTTGGGCAAAATCTTGCTTGCCTGTCATATCATTTATTTCGGGGTGCTTATTTAAAAGCCCCTCACGAACTAGATCTCCTTCTTCTTTTGTGCCCGTAACAAATATTTTAAACTTCTCTTTAGGCAGAATATCTACTAGCTTACTAAAATTATCGAGCGGCCACTCCCTACCACTGCCACGTGATTTAGGGTGAAGAATAAGATTGAACCTGGCTTTATGCAACACATCGCTATTTAGTTTTGGTAAGCGCGTTAATCCAGAACTATTTTTCAATTCGGCAAGTTCAGGAATATCTAACCCAAGCGGGGCAGCAAGTTTAAAGTTGAGCTGCGCCTCGTGTAGCGGAGAATTTTTACGCGAAAAATTGACAAGCTTATTGCAGTACAACCAGTGGTACGACCTATGGCTGGTACCGATCCGCAATGGGATGCCTGCCTTTTTTGACAGCCATGCCACTTCGTGATTGGGAGCTACATGAATGATAACATCAGCATGCAGATCTTTCAAAAATTTAACCTGCATAAATGTTTCAGGCAAGGCTGATAGTTCCTCTACATCAACAAACTCGTCGATGTTTTCACAAGCCTCAATAAGCGGCCTGATGTATTTCTTTGCCAGGAAAAGAATGCGTCCCTGTGGGTATTTTTTCTTTAAATAGACAGCAAGCGGCAAGGTAAGCACCACATCACCAATATTATCGGTGCGGCTTATAATAATAACGGGCTTATTGTTATGCAATATGCTTTTAGCCATAATATACTACGACTAAAGTAGGGAAATTCTCCCTCACAGACTCATTAAACCTTACTTATGCTCTGGCTGCGCTGCCGCACGATTCGCGGATAACCAACCTGGTAGGCAATATTTTTTCAGCAACCGAAAATTTCTTGCCATCAATTTGTTTCATCAGCAACTTAACCGATTCCGCGCCAATATCTTCAACAGGCTGCGCTACAGTAGTAAGCGGAGGATGCGAGAAATTAAACGCGTCAAGGTCATCGAAACAAACTACGGCTACATCTTCAGGTATGCGCTTTTTCATTTTGTGTACTGCCTGTAAGCAATGAACAGCAACATAGTTATTTACTGTAAATATGGCATCTACACCAACTTGCGGGCTAAGCAATTTTTTAACTGCTTCGGTGGTAGTGGTACTAATATCATTATATGAAACTGACTGTAACCAGTCATTGTTGAACTTAATGCCATTCTTTTTTAAAGCATCCTTATATCCTTCTACACGCTCATTAAGTGTACTTAAGTGTGTAGGTGAAATGTTGAGCATGCCAATCTTACGCATACCATGTTTTACTAGGTGTTCCACCATTTGGTAAGCGCCCTTATTATTATCTACACCCACAAAGCTCGATGCGAAACCTGGTAATTTACGGTCAATAAATACTAATGGGTATTGCTGTTTCTTTAATTGGCTAAACTGATCGGAGTTTTGTTGAGTGGTAGCTACAATAATACCCTCAACACGTTGCCTATCGCGTAATAACTCAATGAGTTTTATTTCCTTTTCAATTACCTCATCTGAACTGCAAACCAACAGGTGATAGCCCAGGTTAGCAACTTCAAATTCGATAGTACGCGATATTTTAGCGTAAAAAGGGTTTGAAATATCAGCCACTACAAGCCCAATAATATTCGATTTGCCCGTACGCAAACCCCTTGCCATTTGGTTAGGGTAATAGTTAAGCTCTTCGGCTTTTTTGCGAACCTTCTTTTGGGTTTCTTCACTGATTCCCCATTCGTTTGCTTTATTGTTAAGAACTAAAGATACCAGGGTTTTAGAAACGTTTAGCGCTTCAGCAATGTCTTTTAAAGATGCTCTTTTCATTTTTACATAAACTTATATTCGCAAAGCGACAGATACCTATAGACCTAAAACGTTAAACTGTGGTATGTATCGCTCTATTTAGTAAGCCAAAAATATACAAAATTGTGTCAACCAAGGGTTTTTCTCTAAATTTTATCATTTATTATTTTAGTCGCAACGTATAATCTTTCAATACGGGTATTTTCCGCGGACATGATTTCATGGGAAAAACTGCTATTTAGGTATATCTACTTATACCTACTCTCTTAAACTAATTACACATTGATTATCAGCACAATACACACGCATTAAAAGGAAGCAATGCCATTACAGGACTTAACTGGGCATTTATTTATCTGTGCAGGGCTATAATCATGCCGAAATCAGTGCTTTTTTCGTAATTTTGTATGACTAATATAATACACAGACCCAATTATGATAACTGTTTCAGAAAACGCAAAAGAAAAATTAACGGTCCTGATGCAAGAAGCGCATGCTTCACCTGATAGTTTTGTACGCGTAGGCGTAGAAAGCGGAGGTTGCTCTGGCCTTTCATATAAAATGCTGTTCGATAATAACCTTAAGCCTGAAGACAAAGTATTTGAAGATAAAGGCGTTAAGCTAGTAGTAGATAAAAAAAGCTTTTTATACCTGGTAGGTACCGAGCTTGATTACAGCGGTGGCCTTAACGGAAAAGGATTCTCATTCAATAACCCCAATGCAAACCGCACCTGTAGCTGTGGTGATAGTTTTGCCGTTTAGTTTATAAAGTGGAAAGTTATAAAGTTTGTAAAGTCGAAAGACACCTTTTACTTTATAAACTTGATGAACTTTAAAAACTCGAATGACTTTACGAACTTTTAACTTTAAAAACTTTTAACTAAAAAGAATGGCCGGTTCTGATAAAATATTGGAGGAAATTACCTCAAGCGAATATAAGTATGGCTTTACCAGCGATATTGAAAGCGACACTATTCCCGCAGGTCTGAGTGAAGATGTGGTTCGCTTTATTTCGAATAAGAAAGGTGAACCTGAGTTTATGCTTGAATACAGGCTAAAGGCTTATCGCCATTGGCTGACAATGAAGGAGCCGACCTGGGCACACGTTAAGTTTCCGCCTATAGATTACCAAAGCATCAGTTATTATTCTGCGCCTAAAAAGCAAAAGGTATTGAACAGCCTCGATGAGGTTGATCCGGAATTATTGCGCACGTTTGAAAAACTTGGCATATCCTTAGTAGAACAAATGCGCCTTAGCGGTGTGGCTGTAGATGCTGTATTAGATAGTGTTTCGGTAAAGACAACTTTCAAAGAAAAACTTTCAGAACTTGGTATCATATTCTGTTCGTTCAGCGATGCTGTTAAAGAACATCCTGAACTGATAAAGAAATACATGGGCTCAGTTGTTCCTCCGGGAGATAATTATTTTTCGGCACTTAACTCCGCTGTATTCAGCGATGGTTCTTTCTGCTACATACCTAAAGGTGTTCGCTGCCCAATGGAGCTTTCTACCTATTTCCGTATTAACTCAGCAGGTACCGGCCAGTTCGAACGTACATTGATTGTTGCTGACGAAGGTTCATACGTTAGTTACTTAGAAGGTTGCACTGCACCCATGCGCGATGAGAACCAATTGCACGCGGCCGTTGTAGAAATTGTAGCGCATAAAGATGCTGAAGTAAAATATTCGACCGTACAGAACTGGTACCCCGGCAATAAAGAAGGCAAGGGTGGTATTTACAACTTTGTTACTAAGCGCGGAATTTGCCTGGGCGACAATTCTAAAATATCGTGGACACAGGTAGAAACCGGTTCGGCTATTACCTGGAAATATCCGTCGGTTATTTTGAAAGGAAATAATTCAGTAGGCGAATTTTATTCTATTGCGGTTACCAACAATATGCAGCAAGCCGATACGGGCACTAAAATGACCCACATTGGTAAAAACACAAAGAGCACTATTGTATCGAAAGGTATTGCTGCGGGCAAAAGCAACAACAGCTACCGCGGATTAGTGAGGATAAATAAAGGAGCAAGTAAAGCACGTAACTATTCGCAATGCGATTCGCTTTTAATGGGCGACCGTTGCGGTGCACATACTTTCCCTTACATTGAAATTAATGACAAGACCGCCATTGTAGAGCATGAAGCGACTACCTCAAAAATTGGCGAGGACCAGATATTTTATTGCAACCAACGCGGTATTGATACCGAAAAAGCAATCGGACTTATTGTAAACGGTTATTGCCGTGAAGTATTAAATAAACTACCTATGGAATTTGCTGTGGAAGCGCAAAAGCTTTTAGCGGTGAGTTTAGAAGGAAGCGTAGGATAATTAATTACGAATTAAGAATTACGGTAATAGTAATAACAGATTAATAAAAAGCTTTGCGCCTTGGCGTCTTTGCGAGAAACAAAAAACAAAATGCTCGAGATAAAGAATTTACAAGTATCGGTAGAAGGGAAAGAGATCCTGAAAGGATTGAACCTTAAAGTGAATAAAGGCGAAGTACATGCTATTATGGGCCCTAACGGTGCCGGTAAAAGTACATTGGCTTCTGTTATTGCGGGTAAGCAAGATTACGAAGTAACAGGTGGCTCTATTCTGTTTAACGGAAAAGATATACTTGAACTGTCGCCGGATGAACGTGCAAAAGAAGGCGTGTTCCTGGCTTTTCAATACCCTATAGAAATACCGGGTGTAAGCACCATTAACTTTTTAAAGACAGCTGTAAACGAAATTCGCGCATACAAAGGACAAGGGCCAATGGAAGCGAAAGAGTTTTTGGCCATGCTAAAAGAAAAACAGAAATTGGTACAGATAGATACTAACCTAACAGGCCGTGCGGTGAACGAAGGCTTTTCGGGTGGAGAAAAGAAACGTAACGAAATATTTCAGATGGCGATGCTGAACCCGCAATTGGGTGTGCTTGACGAAACTGATTCGGGCTTGGATATTGATGCATTGCGTATTGTGGCGGAAGGTGTAAATAAACTCCGCAGTAAAGACAACGCGTTTTTAGTGATAACACACTACCAGCGTTTGTTAGAATATATTGTACCTGATTTTGTACACGTGTTGTACAACGGACAGATTGTAAAATCGGGTACACGCGAACTTGCGCTTGAGTTGGAAAGCAAGGGTTATGACTGGATCAAGAAAGAATTTTCAGAAATTCCGGCATAATGAGCGCAGTAGCAACCAAAAAAGATACATCGGCTAAATGGCTCGAGCAATTTGAACTGACAGCAGCCAACCGACTGGGAGCAGCCAACACTTCTGTACTCGAAAAACAGAAACAGGCTCTTGCTGAATTTGCAAAGACCGGCATACCCGATAAAAAAGTAGAAGATTATAAGTACACCAACATACGCCTTTACCTGAACGATGAGTTTGCTTTGAAAGGAGCAGCTACAAAATTAAGGCAAAGTGATGTAAGGCATTTGTTCTTTGGCGGACATGCTACTATTGTAATGGTAAACGGCCGTTTTGTACAGGAACTTTCTTCACTAAAGAATTTACCACGAGAAGTTGTGGTAAAGAATTTATTCAGCACATACAAAGAAACTGAATCAGGTGCAGGAGCAGAATTTAATTCCCTATTTACTGAAAAGGCAAGCCCGATGGCTTTGCTTAATACAGCTTTAGCCCAAGACGGTATTTCTATAAATGTACCTAAAGGATACAATTGCGTAGGCCCATTGCATTTACTGCATATTAGCATCGGTACCGATAAAGTTTTGTATAACCCACGCCATAGTATAAAGGTTGGCGAAGGTGCAAACCTTACACTTATTGAAACATACCGTTCGATTGACCTTGGCGAAAAAACATTCATCAATTCGGTTACTGAAATAGTAGTTGAAAAAGATGCTACGCTGAACAATTACATTTTGCAGGAAGAAGATGCAAAGGCATCGCAAAATAATGTGCACCAGGTATCGGTGGGCGAATCGGGCAAATTCAATAGTGTTACCGTTAGCTTAAACGGCGCACTGGTACGCAACGATTTGAATGTGGCCATTAACGGAGAGCATGCTGAAATACACATGCATGGTTTGTTTATTGCTAAAGACGGACACCTTATAGATAATCATTCGCTGGTTGAGCACAATGTGCCTAACTGTTTCAGCAACGAATTATACAAAGGCATTATTGCAGATGGTGGCACAGGCGTGTTTAACGGAAAGATATTTGTAAAGCAGGATGCGCAAAAGACCAATGCGTACCAGTCGAACAAAAATATTTTAATGGGCGAAAATTCGACCATGAACACCAAGCCTCAACTCGAAATTTATGCCGACGATGTAAAATGTTCTCACGGAACAACAACGGGCAAACTAGATGAGGAAGCTTTATTTTACCTGCAAACCAGGGGATTGAATGAAGCCGTGGCGCGTAAAGTATTGTTGGGCGCATTTGCTGCCGAAATAAGCGATACCGTAAAAGATACCGCATTCCGTACTTTATTAGAAGGGCGCCTGCAAGTACATATAGTGTAAATTTGCACTATGGATACTATGGTTAAAGATACAACTACCGGCACACAATTTGATGTAGAAAGCATCAGAAAAGAGTTTCCTATACTTTCAGTAAAAGTACACGGCAAGCCGCTGGTTTATTTCGATAACGCAGCATCTTCTCAAAAACCATTATTCGTTATAAAAGCTATTGAGCGTTATTACGAAACGGTAAACAGTAATGTACACCGTGGGGTGCATCACCTCAGTAGTTTAGCAACCGACCAGTTTGAAGCCGCACGTAAAACGGTTGCAACACATATTAATGCCGACGTTAACGAAGTAATTTATACACGCGGCACTACTGAGGCTATTAACCTGGTAGCCTATTCATTCGGAGGGGTATTTGTGAAAGAAGGTGATGAGATCATCATTTCGCAAATGGAACACCACTCGAACATTGTGCCATGGCAAATGCTTTGCCAACGCAAAAAAGCGGTGCTGAAGTTTATACCTATTACCGAAAAGGGTGAATTGCAAATGGAGGAGTACAAGAAGTTACTCTCACCAAAAACAAAATTAGTTGCTGTTGGGCATGTTTCAAATTCATTGGGGACCATTAACCCGGTTGAAGAGATTATTGCATTGGCACACGCTAAAAATATTCCGGTATTGTTAGATGGCGCACAAGCTGTACCACATTTAAAGATAGACGTTAAGAAACTGGATGTAGACTTTTATTGTTTCTCCGGACATAAGATTTACGCACCTACAGGCATTGGCATATTATTTGGTAAAGAAAAGTGGCTGAAGGATATGGTACCATACCAGGGCGGTGGAGAAATGATAAAAGAAGTGAAGCTGGAAAGCAGCACTTACCAGGAACCACCATTACGCTTTGAAGCAGGCACACCACATATTGAGGGCTCCATAGTTTTGGCAACGGCTATCGACTATATGAACAATATTGGACTCGATGTGATTGCAAAATACGAGAACATGTTATTACAATATGCTACAGAAAAACTAAGCGCGATACAAGGATTGAAGATTGTAGGACAAGCGAAACACAAAGCGCCTGTTGTTGCATTTAATATTGAAGGTCTGCACCCGTATGATGTGGGTGTAATACTCGACCAGTTAGGTATAGCAGTGCGCACGGGCCACCATTGCACACAACCTATTATGGATCTGTTTTGCATACCGGGTACGGTGCGTGCATCATTCTCGTTTTATAATACTACCGAAGAGATTGATGTATTGGTAGCAGGGGTTAAGAAAGCGATACAAATGCTGAAGAAATGAAACTGAACTCTGGAGATATTACCTATATGGTCACACTGAGCCTGTCGAAGTGTCTTCCTATGTTTCGACAAGCTCAACATGACTATGTTAAGGCCGTGGCAGATAAAATAGAAAAGACAAAATGAGCATCGAAGACGCAGAAAAAGAATTGGTAGGAGAATTTGAGATCTTCGACGACTGGATGGCCAAGTATGAGTACATCATAGACCTGGGGAAAGATGTGCCCATGATAAATGAAAAATTTAAAGACGAGGCCCATACTATAAAAGGATGCCAGAGCAAAGTATGGCTGCATTCGGAGATGAAAGACGGCTTTATATATTATACAGCCGATAGCGATGCTATGATAACCAAGGGCCTTGTAGCTATGGTAGTAAGGGTATTATCGGGCCATACACCCGAACAGATTTTGAGTGCCGATATGAATTTTATCAATAAAATTGGTCTGCACGAACACCTCTCGCCTACCCGCTCAAACGGATTAATGGCGATGATAAAGCAAATTAAATTAGATGCTTTAGCATATCGTGAGATTGCTAAAAAGTAATTAGGGATGAAGAGAATACAGAAAATACAGAAACCGCTGAGTACACAGAGAAGGCGCAGAGAACCGCTGAGGCTTTGTAACTCTTTGGGATTTCTCCGCGAACTTTGCGTGTATTGCTTTGCGTTCTCTGCGGTAAAATGTCCTCAACATAATTATTAAATAAAGGAACAATGCCAGCTATAGTACAAAGTGTGGACGCGGAAATGGGCACCAAGGTAATTGACATGCTCAAGACCTGCTTTGACCCTGAAATACCGGTTGATATTTGGGAGCTTGGACTTATTTACGAAATACACGTTAACGAAGCGAACGAAGTACGCATCATTATGACCCTCACCTCTCCATCGTGCCCGGTAGCTGAAACACTACCGCCCGAAGTTGAGCAAAAGATAAAAGAGATTGAAGGTGTTAAAGACTGCAAAATAGAATTAACCTTTGACCCGCCCTGGGACAAAGAAATGATGAGCGAAGTAGCTCAGTTGGAGTTAGGGTTTATGTAAGGTCAGGCTTAAACAATTAGTCGAATTTTTTAAAAGCCTCTCCAGACTTAACATCTTCCCATGTAGTTTTTTCAACTATGCAAATCCCACTTTTATCCATTGCAATATATACCTCCTTTCCCGGATCACTTATCGGAGGAAGCATTTGATATTCTTCTGGTAATATTCCGATCCCAAATGAGCCATTTGATTTTATGAAAATAGCTCCATATCCATTCCCTTCATTAAACCTTTTTGTTAAATGGTATTTTAACTCATCCCAATCTTTAAAACTTTCTGACAAATCTGGCAATGCAGTAAGTTTATGAAAAATCTCGGGAATAGTAATATCCATAATCTCTAGGAATGAATCTTCAAAACTTTCTATGATTATTTCATCTGAGATTGATTTCACTATTTCTGATACTTCTTCTTCAGTTTTGAAAACAGGCAGCGCTCCATTAAAATACGTGCCTTGAATAATGTTTATTAACTTTTCTCCATAGAATGACTCTTGCTTTATCACCTCATTGATTATGGTTGCTTCCAAGTGAGCTTTAACAAATTCAACCAACTCCTTTTCAATAATTTCCTTTTGGTTTACATTTAAGGCTTCCGAATAATCTGAAATGAACAAACAATTTGAATTAATAAAAAGATTAAATATACTCTCATATAAAATGTTCTCACCTAGGAAAGATTTTGAGAACCAACTTATGTATTCTCCTAAATTTTTTTCGGTATCTTCCAAAACATCATATAAAAATATTTTAAGAGCCTTAATATTTTCAAATTCTTCACTAGTGGATCTTATTCGATCTTGTATCTCACGCTGTGAACTGAGCAGTTCAATCGCGCTATAAAAAAGCCTAGGTTGCAGTAATTTGTATTTTTTCCCTTCGAGTTTAGTATTATAAAATCTTTTCGATACCTGCAAATACTCCCGAAGTTGCTTGGAATATTTATACAAACTACTCATATTATAAACACCTTGTTCAAAAAGAGTTAACCCTGAAATTCTATTTATTATTTCTACATTTTAAGCCTTATTTTAGATTAATGTGATGATAATCAATACAATAATATGATTAACATATCCTAAAAGTGTTAACTTGTGTTAACCCAAAGCATCCTCCCCCCTTCATTAATTAGTAATTAAAGTGCCGTGAAAGGAAGCGGAACAGATTCTTCACTCCGTTCAGAATGACAAAATCTCTGTGAACCTCTGCGCGTATTTACTCTGCGAGCTCTGCGTTAAAACCAAATACTGAGATTGCTTCGTGCCTCGCAGTGTCGGGAAGTATCCTCCCCCCTGGCCCCTTCCATCGGGGGATAAAAACACCATTGCCTTCAAGTCCTCCCTGATGGGGAGGATTTAGGAGGGGCTTTTTTCTTCCCACACACTACAAATATTCACAATAGTCTCGGCGGCCTTTTGCATATCCTGCACGCTAACCCATTCTTGCTTACCATGGAAAGCATGCTCTCCGGCAAATATGTTGGGGCAAGGCAAACCCATAAACGATAAGCGAGCGCCATCGGTACCACCACGTATAGCTTGCATGTGTGGCTTAATACCGGCACGTTTCATAGCTTCTTCGGCATGCTTAATTATCTGTGGGTGCTTGTCTATCACCTCTTTCATGTTGCGGTATTGCTCTATCACCTTAAACTCAAAAGTAGATTTCGGGTAACCCTTCATTACCTTTTCAGTGATATCCTTCAGCATGTTTTCTTTCTCTTTCAGTCCTGTTGTAACAAAGTCTCGTATGATGAACTTGATAGTTGCCTGTTCAATGCTACCGCTTATAGATGTAGGATGCACAAAGCCTTCCATATCGCTTGTCGATTCAGGCGAGCAAGTATCTTTCGGGAGTTTATCTACAATAGCTCCTGCAATTTTAATGGCGCTTTCCATTTGTCCTTTAGCAAAGCCCGGGTGTGCGCTAACGCCCATAATGGTAATAACCACTGCATCCGCCGAAAAGTTCTCCGCCTCAATATGCCCCAATGATTCACCATCCATAGTATAACCAAACTCTGCTCCCAGTTTTTTCATATCGGCTTTGTCAACACCACGGCCAATCTCCTCATCGGGGGTAAACAGTATGCGTATAGCACCGTGCTTTACTTCCGGGTGTTTCATTAAATACTCTGCTGCAGCCATAATTTCGGCAAGCCCCGCTTTGTTATCAGCACCTAATAAGGTTGTGCCATCAGCAGTTACAATATCGTTACCTATCTGGTTCTTTAAATCAGGGTGAGCAGCAGGGGTCAGCACTTGTGCTTTATCATTCGGCAATGCAATGTTACCGCCCTGGTAGTTCTTATGTATTATAGGGTTCACATTCGCACCTGAACAATCCGGCGAAGTATCCATGTGAGAACAGAAACAAAGCACAGGTACTTTCTTAGTCGTGGTAGCCGGTATGGTAGCATACACATACCCGTGCTCATCCAACTCCGCATCTTTTATACCAATGGCTTTCAGTTCTTCTACCAATACCTTACCCAGGTTCTTTTGCTTGACAGTACTTGGCACCGTCGGCGATTCAGGGTCGCTTTGGGTATCTATTTTCGCGTATCGTATAAATCGGTCGGTAACTGTTTCTGCTGGTATCATAATCGTGTATTTAGGGTGCCAAATGTAGTAAATCCACCTCACCCCTGCCCCCTCTCCTTGCTCAAGGAGAGGGGAAGGAATCCCGATATTTTATCGGGAGGAAGGGGTGAGGTTGCGTTAGGGATTGCAGTAAAAAGCCCGCAGTGAAGCGAGTATCCCGCAGCATTGCGGGACCCGACCCCACGTGCATCGGGGATACCGCCCAAATTTTGAGCTTAAAAAAGAGAAAAATAGCCCCCGAATTCGTATCTTTGCACACTATGGCAAGCGAAGTAGAAGAAATAAAAAACAAGATAGCCGAAAGCGGTTTAGTATCTATCGACCTGAAGGATTTTTACCTGAAAGGAGAACGGGTTATTATTGATATGAAGGACCATCTTTTTGAAGGACTTATTTTGAAAGAAAAAGATTTCAGGGCTTTTGTAAAAGCAGAAGACTGGACCAAATACCAAAACAAATTCGTTACCATTACTTCAACTGCCGATGCCATTATTCCGACTTGGGCCTATATGCTTATTACTACCGAACTACAGCCTTATGCTAAAAAGGTAGTTTGTGGCACACCGGAAACAATGGAGACTATTTTATTTCATGAAACTATTGCAGCAAAACTGCAACCAGAACAATACAAGGATAAACGGGTAATGATAAAAGGCTGTGGCGATGTGGAGATACCGGTATCGGCATTTTCGGAAGCTACTACCCTGTTGAAACCTTATGTAAAGAGCATTATGTACGGCGAGGCATGTTCGAACGTGCCTATTTATAAATCGCGCTCAGAGAGCGTATAAATTTGTTATCATGACAAACAAGTTATCGGCAATTGAGGATGCCATTGAAGATATTAAGAAAGGCAAATTAGTTATTGTGGTTGATGATGAGGACCGCGAAAATGAAGGCGACTTTATTACCGCTGCCCGCAACATTACCCCCGAAATGGTGAACTTTATGCTCAGCCATGGCCGTGGTGTGTTATGCGCCCCGGTTGAAGAAGACCGTTGCCGTGCATTAGAACTGGAGATGATGGTTTCATCAAACACATCGTTACACCAAACTCCGTTTACTGTATCGGTTGATTTGTTGGGCCATGGTTGCACCACTGGTGTATCAACCCACGACAGGGCTATGACCTTAAATGCATTAGCTAAAACATCGGCAACAGCAGGCGACTTTGCACGTCCGGGCCACATCTTCCCGTTACGTGCCATGAAGGGCGGCGTTTTGCGCAGAGCAGGCCACACCGAAGCAGCTATTGACCTAGCACGCCTTGCAGGTTTCGAACCTGTGGGTGCACTTATAGAAGTGATGAACGAAGATGGTTCTATGGCGCGCATGCCACAGTTGATGGACCTTGCTAAGAAATACGATCTGAAATTAATTTCGATAAAGGACCTGATTGAATATCGCTTGCGTAAAGAAACCATTATTGTACGCGATATAGAAGTGAAGATGCCAACCAAGTATGGCAACTTTAACCTGATTGCTTACCGCCAAACCACCAACGACCAGGAACACATTGCCTTGGTAAAGGGCACATGGAAATCCGGCGAAGCAGTGATGGTGCGTATGCACTCATCATGCGTTACGGGAGATATCTTTGGTTCACTGCGTTGCGATTGTGGTACACAATTGCAAAAAGCAATGGAGGCTATTGAGAAAGAAGGCAAAGGAGTTATCGTTTATATCAATCAGGAAGGCCGTGGTATTGGGCTATTGAACAAACTACACGCATACAAATTACAGGAAGAAGGCCGCGATACAGTTGAAGCAAATATTGAACTTGGCTTTAAAGCAGACGAACGCGATTATGGCGTTGGTGCACAAATATTGCGCGACCTTGGTGTAAGCAAACTACGCTTAATGACCAACAACCCTAAGAAGAGAGCAGGCTTAACAGGATATAATTTAGAGATAGTAGAAAATATTCCGCTTGAAGTGGAATCGAACCCGCATAACCATTTTTACCTGCAGACTAAGAGAGATAAAATGGGGCATACACTTAAAAACATTTGAGTTTGTAAAGTTTTTAAAGTTATAAAGTAGGACTGTGAGCTTTCAGAAGAAACATCAAAATTTTCACCAACCCTTATTGAAACTTTATGAACTTTACAACTTTATGAACTTTTAACTAATATGCAGTTTAGTAAAGTAATAGGTCAACAGCAGGTAAAGCAAAGCATGGTTGAAGCTGTGGCTAACGGCCGCATAAGTCATGCCCAGTTATTCTTAGGCCCTGAAGGGAACGGTGCGTTACCACTAGCTATTGCTTATATACAATACTTGTTTTGCAAAAACCGCACCACAACCGATTCTTGCGGAACATGCTCTACCTGCCAAAATATAATCAAGCTCAATCATCCAGATCTGCATTTTGTTTTTCCATTAGCATTATCGAAAGAAGTAGAAAAGAGTTCAGATGTTTTTCAGAAATGGAAAGCAGCATTTATGCAGAACAATTACATGTCGCTTACCGACTGGATGAACTTTTTAGATGCTGAGAACAAGCAACCTGTAATTGGCGTTGGCGAGAGTAAAGATATTTTGCACCAGTTGAGCATGACCTCTTACGAAGGTTCGTATAAGGTAATGATAGTATGGATGGCTGAAAAACTGAATCTCGTTGCAGCCAACAAAATATTAAAGATACTCGAAGAACCACCCGATAAGACTGTGTTTATATTGATAACGGAAAGCACACAGTTGCCCGTTACCATATTATCGCGTACGCAGATAACTAAGATACCGCGCTTAACGGAAGAAGAGATAGCAAGTGCTTTAATGCAACGCAATGGGCAAGCGAAAGATGTTGCTCAATCTATTGCACGCTCGGCAGAAGGTAATTACCGTTATGCGCAGGTTCTGCTGACGGAGAACGAAGACACCCAATTCTTCTCTAAAAAATTCCAGGATTGGATGCGTATTTGTTTAAGACTCGATGGTGACAAACTCGCTGAATGGATCGGTAGCGCTGATTCAGGCATATCGACCATCGGCCGTGAAAAGCAAAAACAATTCTTAGCATTCTCTATGCAAATTATCAGGCAGGGACTATTGTTGGGTAAGTTTGCCGTGAACATACATGCAAGCGATGCTGATTTCTTACAGAAATTTTCGCCTTACATACCGTTTGAAAATGCTTCTTTAATTATTGAAGAGATGAACAGGGCATATCATTCTATTGAACGGAATGCCCATCCTAAAATACTTTTCACAAGTCTTTCATTACGAATAAACGGAATGCTGGCCTCTCCTCAAAAGGCTGTTGTCGCATAACATCTCGTTTTGTTTTGGGCTAAAGCCCATATTTACTCATAGGTATTTAATCCCTGGCCAAAAGGCCAGGGTTAATGATAAGGAATATTCTATTTTAATAGCCCCGACTTTCAAGTCGGGGAATAGATGCACAAAATACTAATGGGCTTTAGCACAATACCTGCACTGTTTAAAGAATGTGATTTACGCTGCCTTCAGCCTGTGAAGTGCCGATGATCTCTGAATCCTTTCCTTAGCATAACGCACTGTAACATGAAATTCTTTTATTTCGGTATCACCCGGAGTTTCGAACATAGCATCTGTAAGTATGGCTTCGCAAATAGCACGCAGTCCTCTTGCACCTAACTTATATTCTAAGGCTTTATCTACTATCAAATCGAGCACTGCTTTATCAATGATCAATTTAATACCATCTATCTTAAACAGCTTGGTATATTGTTTTATCAAAGCGTTCTTTGGTTCTGTAAGTATGCGCTTTAGGCTTTCCTTGCTTAGCGGATTGAGATAAGTAATAACCGGTAAACGGCCAATGAATTCCGGTATCAAACCGAAACTTTTTAGATCTTCCGGAGATATGTATTGCAATAAATTATCGCGGTCAATATCTTCATCGTGCGAACCGCTGGTATAACCTATAGCGTGCGATTGCACACGGCGTGCGATCTTTTTATCGATGCCATTGAATGCGCCACCGCAAATAAATAATATGTCTTTTGTATTTACAGCAATCATCTTCTGTTCAGGGTGTTTACGCCCACCTTGCGGAGGAACGTTCACTATAGAACCTTCTAACATTTTTAATAATGCCTGTTGTACACCTTCTCCGCCCACATCGCGGGTAATAGATGGGCTATCGCCTTCTTTACGGGTGATCTTATCTATCTCATCAATAAACACAATTCCTTTTTCGGTAGCTGCTACATCGTAGTTGGCAGACTGTAACAACCTAACCAACACGTTCTCCACGTCTTCGCCTACATAGCCCGCTTCGGTAAATGCCGTGGCATCAGCAATACAGAAAGGCACGTTCAGTATTTTAGCAATGGTTTGCGCCAATAAGGTTTTACCTGTACCGGTTTCGCCAACAAGCAATATGTTCGATTTTTCGATCTCTACATCATCGCCCTCGGCTTTATGATTCTTTTGCAATACACGTTTGTAGTGGTTATACACCGCAACCGACATAATTTTCTTTGCCTCGTTCTGGTCAATAATATGCTCATCGAGCAGTTTCTTTATCTCAGCCGGTTTAACTAACTGTATCTTCTTGCTATCGGTCTGCTGCTTATATTCTTCTTCAACAATCTTTTGCGCCTGGGCCACACATTGGTCACAAATATGACCATCAAGCCCGCCTATCATCATAAAGACGTCTTTCTTATCTTTTCCGCAAAACGAACACTTTATCAATTCCTTCTCTGCCATACTACTTAATTAAATACCAATTATCTAAACAAAGATACTAATCTAAAGCGAAATTGCCAAACCTTTATTAGGCCAGTATCTGCTTAGTGTGGTCGGCTGTTTCCACATCCTTAATGATCTTTTCAATCTTACCATTCTCATCTATAATGAAGGTGGTGCGTATAATGCCCATATATTTCCTTCCGAACAAGGTCTTTTCGCCCCAAACTCCGTAATTCTGAACCATTTCCTTCTCGGTATCAGCCAATAAACTATAGGGTAATGAGAACTTGGTGGCAAACTTTTTATGCGATTTTTCATTATCGGCACTTACACCAATAACTTCATATCCCTTCTTTTTCAGCACCGAATAATTGTCACGTAGGTTGCAAGACTCCGCAGTACAACCGGGGGTATCATCTTTCGGGTAGAAATAAATAGCCAGTTTTTTGCCTTTATAATCTTTCAACGAAAGTGTTTTACCATCCTGATCTTTCAATAAGAAATCAGGGGCCTTGTCGCCTTCTTTCAACTTATCTACTTTGGTAACATCTTGTGTTACGCCTAACTTCTTTGCCATATCTGCTAAGTTCATAATACTAAAATTCAGTGTTATTAGGCCGTGTATAAACCATCTGCATTACGTTAATATTGCGGGTAGCAAAAGCTGCCTCACAATAGCTTAAATAATAATTCCACTTACGAATGAAGTTCTCGTCAAAGCCCAGACTTTTCACTTCCGGTAGGTTCTCGTTAAATTTCTGTTTCCAGATATTCAGCGTCTTGGCATAGTGTAAACCCATCTCTTTCAGGTTCATCATGGTCAACTCTCCGGTGCGGTTTATGGAACTATTGATAGCACCTATAGAAGGCAACAATGTACCCGGGAAAATATGTTTTTGTATCCAGTCTATTCCTTTACGCATACTATCATAACGAGAATCGGGACTGGTTATTACCTGCAATGCCAATACGCCTTTTGGTTTTAAAAGATCGTTACACTTTTTAAAGAACACATCTAAAAATTCATGTCCAACGGCTTCCAACATCTCTATAGATATGATCTTATCGAACTGCCCTTTAATAAGACGGTAATCCATCAGTTTTACTTCAACCTTATCGCTCAGGTTTTCTTTCTCAACACGCTCCTTCGCCAGTTTGTACTGCTCTTCAGATATAGTAACCGTCGTTACCTTGCAGCCGTAATTCTTCGCCATAAATATAGCATTGCCACCCCAGCCCGAACCAATTTCCAACACACTGTCCCCGGGTTTCAATTTCATATTACGGCAGAGGCTATCGTACTTAGCTATTTGTGCTTCCTGCAAACCCTGTTCTTCTTTTTCAAAATATGCGCTCGAATAGGTCATGCTTGGGTCGAGGAACAGTTTGAAGAAATCGTTATTCAAATCATAATGCTCCGAGATGTTTTCTTTCGAACCTTCCAGATCGTTCTTCCTTTTGATATGAGATAGGCGGTTAACAAATCGAAGGATATTCAATATGCCGCTCTTTACTTTACTACCCGAAATGGAAGGGGCATTCTCAACATTTAGCAGGAACCATTGTATAACGTTGGTAATGTTATCGGTCTCCCAATACCCAAGCGTATAACATTCGCCAAATCCAACATCGCCAAAAAGTACGCAGCGTTCGAAAAACCGTCTATCGCTTATGGTAATATTGGCATGCACGCCCTGTCCGTTACCCAGGTTAATAACTTCGCCCGAAGGCATAGTAATCGTAGCGGAGCCTTTTTGCATATTGGCAAGGAAATGCAGTACTATATTCTCGTACCAGGACCGCTTTGCTGTAAATGTTATAGCTTCCATTATGGTTGGCTTTGAGGATATTTACGTAAAACATCGCGTTGCAGATTAGGGTTATCTGCTTTTTTGTGGTAGGGTATCTTTTTTAGCCACAAAAGCAATGCGTTCCAATGTATTAAACTAATGATTTTCAGGGTAATAAATGGGAAACGAATAGCGTACCAAATCAACCTCAATTGGGTTAAAGCGCGCTTTTCGCCCGTAACTGTAGCAATAAAAAAGCGGTCATCACCCCTATAATCATCTATGCGAAGATTAAGCTTGTCGTTAGGTATGGTTAATTGAAAATCGAAATCCACGTCGTGTTCTATAAAAGGTGATACATAAAAATACTTTTTTGTGCGATATAAGAAACGATTTTCGTGCAAAGTTTCGCCATTCAGCAAAAAAAGCTTCATCTCGCCAAAGGTATTACCCACTTCGGCCACACAACAAACTGCCTTGCTATTCTCGTACACATAATAAAACGAAACGGGGTTGAACTGGTAACCGAGTGTACGCAAATTGGTAAGCAGGAATATTTTCGGGTCGTTTAGCTTTACATTTTGCGATTGCAAATAACCTAGTATTTGCTCTTTTACATTCTTTGTTTTGTCCGGCTTATCGATAGGCAATTGCATATAATCGGCATCAGAAAAGCTAAACATATTAAAACGGTTGCGGCTAAGGAGCCAAAACTTTTTAGCCACCAAGTCTATCTCATCCAGATCGAGCCAGAACATAAACACATTATAATGCAAGTTGTGCCGCTTAGGTGATAATCGGTTATGCATTACAGAGCATTTATAGAGGCTTGAATTCATTTCACTAAGTTAATACAAATGGAACGCTGATGACGCAGATGATTATGATAAATACTGATAAAATTCGCCACAGATTCACAGATTATTAAATATCTTATCAAATCTACGTCATCTGCGTTCTATCTCAGTCCCTCACACAATTCTACAGCCGACTTTAACGCATCTTCGTGAAATCCGTAACGGAAATAACTGCCACAAAAATACACTGGCCCGTTTTGGTTAAGCTTGTGCAGTTCAGCTTGTGCCTTTACCGCATCTACATCAAACAAAGGGTGTTCGTATTCTATGGTCTTAATTATTTTACTGGGATCAATACTTCCCGGGTCATTGATAGACACAAAATAATTTTTCTTCTTCGATACATTTTGCAAGCTGTTCATCCAGTAAATGGTCGATGCAAATGTTTGGCCCTGCTTCTCCTCTACCCTATAGTTCCATGATGACCACACACGTTTTGTCTTGGGCATAATAGATTCGTCCGTATGGAGTGTAGCAATATTTGTTTGGTATTTAAAATTCTTGAGTAAACGTTGTTCATCAGCAGTCGGTGCATCCAGCATAGGTAATACCTGATCACCATGTGACGCAATTATTACTTTGTCGTATTCCGCTTCTGCTCCACTTTTCGTAATTACAATTGCTTTACCATTTTGTCGTTTTACTTTTACAACAGGGTCGTTTAGTTTTATTTTTTCTTTGAACGGTGCCATTATAATTTCGCGGTAAGCCTGGCTGCCTTTAGTAACGGTGTACCATTGATGCTGTGTATCTAAACCCAAAAAGCCATGATTATAAAAGAAACGTATTAATGTCTGTGCCGGGAAGTCGAGCATCTTGTCCATAGGTGTGGACCATACGGCAGAGCTCATAGGTATTAAATACTTCCATAGCATGTCTTCACCAAAGCCTTTTTCTTTTATGTATTGCGCCAAAGAATGATTCGCATAATTAGGATCATCCAAAATCTTAATACTCTCCTCGTTAAAGCGGGCTATTTGCTTTAGCATGCGTATATGCTTTGCACTAAAAATATTCTTGCGCTGTGCAAACAACCCATTTAGCCCCGAGCCGCAATACTCCAGTTTACTTGCCAAATGTTGTACACTGAACGACATAGAAGTAGCAAAGGTTGGCACGTTTAAGTCAGCAAATAATTTGGTAAGGTGCGGATAAGTAACATGGTTAAAAACCATGAAGCCGGTATCTACATAAACAGGTTGGCCGTCTTCGTCGATTGTAATGGTATTGGTGTGGCCGCCTACATAATCATTCTTCTCATAGAAGAATATATCAGCATTCTTTTGTAAAAAATGTCCGCAGGCCATGCCCGCAATCCCCGTGCCTACAATAGCTATCTTCATACTGTGCTAATGTACGTAAAATACTATGCACTGAGATTTATAAGGAGTAATTAACAGATAACTTTTTCATGGCTGAAGCCAATACATTTTGTTTCGTATTAACCCCAGACTTAAGTCTGGGGTTAAAGAATAAAGCCACTTAACGGCTTTAGCCATGACCAAGAAAATAAAATTAGGCCTTTATATAGTAGTTGCCTTTCATTTCAGCAAATATCTTCAGGGCTTCTTTCACATTCCGCACCGGACTTATAACCAGCGAAAGTTTATCAGTACCGTGTTTCATTTGGCAAGTGGTATGATGGCGTTTTACATACTCAACCACGCTGGCAAATACTTCACCTGAATAATAAGGAGAATCGTGTTGCGATACGAAAAAGCATATGAATGTTTTCTTTTTAAATACAATGCGCTCGATACCCAAATCGGCAGCTACTAATCGCATACGGACTATATCAATCAGTTCCTGTACATTATTAGGGAGCTTACCGAAACGGTCGGTCATTTCAGCCTCAAAGCGACCCATTTCGTTTTCGTCCTTGGCATTATTCAATTCTCGGTATAAGCGCAAACGCTCTTCCGAACTTGGTACATACTCATCACTAATAAGCGCTTCGGCATCGGTATCAACCTGGCAATCGCGAACATATTTTTTAGGACCTGTTGTAACTTGCTCTTTCGATAATCCAAGTTCGGTAGATTTTTCTTCCCCCAATTCCTCTTTCAACTCTTCAATAGCTTCATTCAGTATTTTATGGTAGGTCTCAATGCCCATATCATTAATAAAACCACTTTGTTCGCCGCCTAATAGATCTCCTGCACCACGTATATCCAAATCTCTCATCGATATGCTGAAGCCACTACCTAAGTCAGAGAATTTTTCAATTACATCTAATCGTTGTTGCGCTTCTTTGGTAAGTAACTCAAATGGCGGAGTAACTAAATAACAAAATGCTTTTTTATCGGACCTGCCCACACGGCCTCGCAATTGGTGTAGATCGCTCAACCCGAATAAGTGCGCATCATTTATAAGTATGGTATTCAGGTTCGATATATCTAAGCCCGATTCTACAATAGCAGTTGACACCAATACATCTATCTGCCCTTCTATAAACTGCAACATTATTTCTTCCAGTTGATGGCCTTTCAATTGGCCATGTGCAATTGCCACACGTGCCTTAGGGCAATATTCACGCACCATACCAGCAATGTCTTCAATATTATGTATGCGGTTATGTATCACAAATACCTGTCCGCCGCGTGCCAGTTCGTAATTAATGGCATGCTCAAAAACATCGGGATTAAATACTTTCACCTCAGTCTGTACCGGGTAGCGGTTAGGCGGCGGTGTATTAATTACAGAAAGATCTCGAACACCAATCAACGAGAATTGCAGCGTACGTGGTATTGGTGTTGCTGTCAGTGTTAAAATATCTACCGTAGCACGGAGTGTTTTTAATTTGTCTTTTACACCTACGCCAAACTTTTGTTCTTCATCCACAATAAGCAGGCCAAGGTCTTTAAATACAACTTCTTTATTTACTATCTGCTGCGTGCCTATTAAAATATCAATCTTTCCTTCGGCTAGTTTCTTCAATATTTCTTTTCTATCCTTTGAAGAACGGAAGCGGTTCATGTAATCTATAGTACAAGGAAACTCCTTTAATCGGGCGCTAAAAGTCTTGTAATGCTGCAATGCCAATATGGTAGTAGGTACCAGTACAGCAACTTGTTTACCATCAGCTACGGCTTTAAAAGCTGCACGTATAGCAATTTCGGTTTTACCAAAACCAACATCACCGCACACCAACCTATCCATAGGATGCGGAGTTTCCATATCTTTCTTTACATCGGCTGTAGCCTTATACTGGTCTGGCGTATCTTCATAAATAAATGAAGCCTCTAATTCAGTTTGCAAATAAGTATCAGGCGCATACTGGAATCCAATTTTTGCTTTCCGTTCGGCATACAACTTTACCAAATCGAATGCCATTTGTTTGAGCTTCTTCTTGGTCCTTTGCTTTAAAGCTTTCCAACTAGCAGAGCCTAACTTATCGAGCGATGGTTGAAAACCTTCTTTGCCCGTGAACCTGCTAATGCGGTGCAGCGAGTGAATACTTACATAGAGCAGGTCATTATCCTTGTACATAATGCGCACTGCTTCCTGCATGTTGCCATTCACCTCTATTTTCTCAAGTCCTGCAAAGCGCCCTACACCATGATCGATGTGTGTTACATAGTCGCCTGGTTTTAGATCCTGCAACTCTTTTAAGGTCAGTGCTTCTTTCGATTTATAGAACGTATCTTGTAAACGGAAACGGTGGTAGCGCCCGAATATCTCGTGGTCGGTATAGCAAGCCAATTTCATATCATGGCTTACAAATCCCTCGTAAATGGGCAAGAATATAGGTATCAGCGCCTCATCGAGTTTCAGATCCTCTCCCGATTTTTCCTGTATGTCAGCAAAAATATCGTGCAGGCGTTGCACCTGTTCGGCAGTATCGGTAAATATATAATTGCGGTATCCTTTCTCTACATTCTGTTTTATTTCTTCAAAGAAAAGTTCGAAATTTTTACCGAACGATTTTTGAGGCGTGCAATGGAAAACCAATTTTTCCATTATACCTTCAGGGCGTTGGCCCCAAACAATACGCTGAATACTTTTCGTTTCAACATCAAATTCTGCCGATGAAAGTAGGACTGCTTTACTGCTATCACGTTCTTCTATCAGTCGTTCGTAAGCTTCATCAATTTTACGTAACGCAACCTGGTAATCTTTTATCCAAAGGGTAGTCCTTTTGCTTTTTTGCAGATATTCTAAAAAGCTTTGGTGCGATTGCTGCAACAACTCCTCTTGTAAATTCGGAGTGATGGAAATAGCATCAAGGTCTTTTATAGATAACTGTGTAGCCGCATCGAATAAACGTATCGATTCTACCTCATCGCCTAAAAACTCTATCCGGTAAGGGTTCTCACTCGAAAAAGAAAATATATCTAATATACCTCCGCGGCGTGAATAATGCCCGGGGTCAGTAACAAAATCGTTGCGTTCGAAATTGTATTGGGCAAGCAGTTCCACTACAAAATCCATTGACAGCTTATCGCCGACTTTTATTTCTAACGTATTTTCGGCAATGGCTTCACTGCTTACTACCTTTTCGCAAAGCGCCTCGGCAGGCGCTACAATTATTTGTCCTTTACCACTGCGTATGGCATTAAGCACTTCGGTCTTGCGCAACAGGTTCGAGCTTTCTACATCTTTCCGCTGGGCACCTTTAGCAAGGCCGGGGTAATACATGATGGAACGGCCCGGCATCAAATCTTCCAGGTCGTTAAAGAAATAAATGGCTTCTTCGGTTTCTCTTAAAATAAAGAGGTGGTTGTCTTCATTACCTGCCAGTACAGTAGCGGCAATAAACGAGGGCGCTGACCCGGAAAGATTTTCCAGGCAGATACAAGAATCGCTTTGACCAAGCGCGTTCCGTAATGCTTTTACATTATCGTTGCGCCCGAAGTAAAGCAATATGCCGGGAGCCTTCTCCACAACTTATCACTTTTATATGTGTACGTTAATTAAAAAAAGACTTCTTAATACTCGTCCTCGTTAAAGAGAAAATCTTCTTTAGTCGGATAATCAGGCCATATCTCTTCTATGTTCTCAAAAACTTCTTCTTCGTCTTCTATCTCCTGAAGGTTCTCAACAACTTCAATAGGGGCTCCTGAGCGGATGGCGTAATCTATGAGTTCACTTTTGGTAGCTGGCCAAGGTGCGTCTTCTAAATATGATGCGAGTTCTAGCGTCCAATACATTCGTTACCGGGTTTTTATTTTTCGCAAAAGTAATTTTTTAGGTGAATAAACAAATTATTTTAAGGTTATTCTTAGTGTAAGATTATCAACACATTATTAACAGCTGATATACAAGTACTTATAATATGTCTATTTATGCCCTTTATTGGTCTATAACTGTTTAGGAAGCTATTTATTGCGTTTTCAGATTTACCTAATTACCCCAAACCCCTAAAGGGGCTTTAACCGGCTCGTGTAATTTTACGTGTAATTATTTAAAGCCCCTTTAGGGGTTTGGGGTAATTAGGCTCCTAGCAGTACATTATCAATCAGCCTTATTTTACCATCGAAAACAGCAATACAGGCTATTGCTTGTTTGGCATTATCGCTAACAGGCTGTAATGCTTTAACGTCAGCAATTTCGAAATAGATAAGTTTCATGTAGCCGTCTTTTTCAAATTCACCTTCTACAAAACGTCTTAAATCTGCAATGGGTTTTGTGCCCCACATATCCCTCACTTTAAAAAGAGTTTGAGATATAAGCACTGCCCGTTTACGTTCATCGGGGTTAAGTAACCTGTTGCGCGAACTCATAGCCAGGCCATCAGCTTCGCGTACAATAGGGCAAGGGATAATTTGAATAGGAATGGAATGCTTCTCGATAAAATATTTTACGATAGATAGCTGCTGGTAATCCTTCTGCCCGAAATATGCATTTTGTGGCATTACCGCCATAAATAACTTATTCACTATGGTTATCATGCCTGCAAAGTGGCCCGGGCGAGATACGCCTTCCATTACTTTATCTAATGTTCCGAAGTCATCTTTCAGGGTTGAAAAATTACCATCAGGGTACATTTCTTTTACCGCAGGTAGGAACAACACATCGCATCCTGCGCCTTCCAACATGCGCTTATCTTCTTCTATCGGGCGTGGGTAACGCTCTAAATCTTTAGGATCGTTAAACTGGGTAGGGTTTACAAATATGCTGCACACCACCACATCGTTTGAGGCCTTAGCTTGCTTAATTAATGAAAGATGCCCCAAGTGCAATGCACCCATAGTAGGTACAAAACCAACAGGTGCATGCTTAGCCCTGTATGGGGCAAGTAAGTTATTAAGCTCCGCAATTGATTCTGCTACTTTCATTTGGCTGAATAAATCGGGGCAAAAGTATTTATTTTAAGATACCGGAACCTATGCCGTCATTTTATTGAGCGCACGAACTGCTAACCATACGGCAAGTATGGTAAAGCCGGTCATTATGGCAAAGCCTTTTACAACCATCATATTACCATAGTCACCGGCAAATAAACTACGCGATGCCTCCACCACATAATAGAAAGGATTGAACAATGCCATGTTCTTCATCCAGTTTGGAGCCAGTGAAATAGGCAGCATAATACCAGACAATAGCATAATGGGCAGATACACTGTATTAGTAATTGATGCAAGCACCCCTTCATCTTTTACCGATAATGAAATAGCATACGAGAAGGAAGACATAGTAACGCCAATGAGCAATATAAGAATCATGGTAAGCACTATACCCATAAAGGGAACATTAAGGCCAAGGAATAAAGCAATTACCAATAAAATGCACGATTGGGTAAAGAGTGTAAGTATCTGGTTGAGCACCAGGCTAAGTATCATGCCTACTCTGCCTGTTGGGGTAACCAACCAGCGCGCAATAATACCCTGCCGTATTTCATCAACAAAGCTGAAACCCGCAAACAGCGCACCCATGCCCATAATGACCAACATACCCGGTACAAACATTTTTACCACTTCGCCAGTTGCCGATGCAGCGCCTACGCCTGTGTTTTTTAACAGGGGCATATAGAGTATCAAATACAATATAGGCTGTGAAAGCCCTATGATGAGCCATATGGGCTGGCGCAAACTCTTTTTCAAGTGGCGCATGAACATTAAATAGATGTCTCTCATTTTCTCGTGATTTTAATTGAACGCTGATGACGCTGATTTTCTATGATTAAATATGATTTTTTTCAGTTTCATTTGCTTAAGATCATCTGCGTTCTATTGTATTAGTTTTTCCCTTCGCGGAGTGAACGGCCTGTTTTTTGTAAGAACACATCATCAAGCGATGGCCTTGATAATCCTATGGTTTGAATGGCAATCTTTTCTTTATCAAGTATGCGCAGCACTTCAGCTATAAGTCCTTCTCCATTTTGAACATAGAGATACAATTTATTTTCCTGTGCAATTATTTTTTGAACGAATTGCAATGAACCGAAAAGCACTTTTGCGCTCTCTGTATCTTTCTCTCCTTTAAACTCAACAATAATACTTTCTCCTCCTATCTGGCGTTTCAGTTCTAATTGCGTACCCAAGGCAACAATTGTTCCATGATCGATAATTGCAACACGGTCGCATAAATTATCGGCTTCTTCCAGGTAATGGGTAGTTAAGAAAATGGTCATGCCATCTTTTTTCAAGCGTTTTATTTCCTCCCAAAAGTAGGCCCTGCTCTGCGGATCGAGCCCTGTGGTGGGCTCATCGAGGAATACCAGTTTAGGTTGGTGAACAATACCCAAGGCCAGTTCGAGTCTGCGCTTTTGGCCACCTGAATAGGTGCGTGCTTCACGTTCTGCAAATTCTGTCATTTGAAAACGCTCCACTAATTCCTTGGCTTTTTTCGAAGCCTCCGGTTTCGATATTCCATATAAACGAGCCTGCAACAAAAGGTTCTCGTAAGCATTTGCAAAAGTATCTGCACCACCTGCTTGCGATACATAGCCTATTTGTTCTCTTACTCGTTGCGGGTGTTTCAAAAGATCGAACCCTGCTACCATAGCCTTGCCACGGGTAGGGCTAGAAAGTGTAGTAAGCATATTAAGGGTTGTGCTTTTACCCGCTCCGTTAGGGCCAAGGAATCCGAAAATTTCTCCCTGCTTCACTTCCAGGTCAACACCCTTTACAGCTTCTACTTTTTTTAGCTTCTTGCCTTTGCCAGAAGTAAAAACTTTGCTGAGGCCATTGGTTTGCAATATTGCGTCACTCATGTTAATTGAATTTTATTGAACGACACAAAACTAATGGAACTACTCAACTATGTGTTATAGCAAATAGGTAAGGAAACTTAACAAGTAGGTAAAAGGCGGGAGTAGGTAGGTAAGATGGAGATTCAATTTTCAATCTCCAGTATGGCCTCTATTTTAAAGCTATTCAAATCTTCCATTCTCATTATCCTTTCACAACTTGAACGAATCTGATAAAATCTAACAGTACTACTACCATAACTCTCTATTTCGCCATCTTTTATTTCTGTCTCGCTAAATGAAACTAAAACTCTGAATTTCTTATCTTTAAAATTCTTATCTAATCTCCCTATAAGTCGCTTAGCACACTCTAAAGCAAGCTTCAAGTATTCTATCTCGCCGTTCCCTTTATCCGCAAATGCGTCTGGATGAAAGTGAGTTTCATTATATTCAAATTCACATTTTTTTAAGTCATTCTCATAACTTGGATTGCCACTTCCATGTACTTCTCCCAAAACTATAATATCATTTTCAGTGATAAATTCTGAGTAGACAATTTTTTGTAACGTTAACGGCAACTCTATATCCTTAGATAAAAAATCATATCCAAGGCTAGAGATATAGGAGTCCATTATTTTATTTGTGCGGAACTTCATCTATACAAATATTTACATCACCAATTTTCTCTCAGCAACTTTTTCGTGTATGCCGGTCCAAAGGTTAATGCGCGATTGTAAAGCTTGTTTAATGCCATGTGTAGCTTCGTGCCACATCTTATCATCATCTCCGCAAAGCTCATCCATCATCTCATAACCCAATAGTGAATGGTGATCTCCATCAACTTCAATGTGGCGCTCTAGGTAATATTTAAATATACTCACCTTGCCCGATTCTTGTTTGTCGAGTTCTTCGACAAATTTCAAAAACATGCCCGGTATCAGATCTTCGCGGCCGAAGGTAAACACACCTGCACGCACGTGCGTTTTGCCTGAATCAATAAAACCAAAGGTATCGTTCACAAAATTTACGGAAGTAGCAGGAACATTTGCCAAAGCCAAACTTTTATCTACCGGAATATTTTTGGTGATGTGGCCAATAAACTCATCAATGTGGCTAAGGTTGCAACCAGCTTGCTTCATAGCATTAATATAAAGCTCAAAGTGGCTGGCACGCTTTCCGTGTTGGTCCACATCACTTTCTTCGCCCAATACAATTTCATTTATCAGGTAGCGTGTTTGCGGACTGCCTTTCGGCACCCATGGCAGATCGACTGAGGTCAAATCGCGTTGCAATGATTTCAACAACGACATAAAATCCCACACGGCATACACATGGTGCTCCATAAAAACCTGCAACTGTTCTAACGACTGCACGCTTTTATATAAAGGGTGTTCTAATAATTGTTGTCGTAACGGCGCTACGTTTTGTTTTATCTGTTTTATACGGGTGCTTTCCATGTGTTTTGTTTTTTGCTGAGGTAAATATATGCGCTTTATTAAAGCCACCGAACTGACAATAATCACATAACTATTTGATAATCCTCATGCCCTTTTTTGAGTTGTTGAAAACGCCTGAAGATTTATATAGAGAACAAGGTAATAGAGTGCTAACTTTGTAGTACTACTTAATAACCCAATAATGAATACCGCTTGTAATACTTTACCGCAGATCCCGATAGCTATCGGGACGCAGAGCAAAAGTCCGCTGAGGTTCACAGAGTTTTTGATTCATAATTCCTGATTTTTAATTCGTAATTATATTTGGGGTGGGTAGCAAAATTTATGGGTAACACTAATTCCCTTAGACTGATAACCAATCGTTTTAGTGGTCGCACTTTTAAAAAAGTGGGTACCCACTTTTTTAGTGAAGAGTGAAAAGCCAAAAGTGAAGAGGGGTTTACAAAACAGGAAAAATTATGATGGTATTATTTTTGAAAATCAATATGTTAGGGGTTTACAAGGGGCTAAAAGTGCAAACCTGCCCGAATGGAATGGATGACAATAAAAAATGCGACACAAATTCTTGATCTGTGTGTAAAAGTGTCGCAAAAAAGGGATGGGCTTTTTAGTACTTTTGTAGTATGAGCGACTGGAAAAAAGATATAGCTACCCACCACCACCAATTTGAAGCAGGAGATTTTGACGAATCTCAAGTTGATAAGAATCCTATACTGCAATTCGAAAAATGGTTTGGTGTAGCCATGGAACAAAAAGTGCTGGAAGAAAATTCATTTGTACTTTCAACTGCTACCCGCAACGGAGTGCCGTCGGCACGTGTAGTACTATTAAAGGGTGTCGATACCAAAGGCTTTTTGTTCTTTACCAATTACGAAAGCCGCAAGGGCATTGAACTGTTAGAGAACCCAGTAGCAAGTATGACCTTTTACTGGCCAACGCTGCACAGGCAAATACGTGTAGAAGGTATAGTAGAAAAAGTAACCGCTGAAGAATCGAAAACCTATTTTCATTCTCGCCCCATAGCGAGCCAGGCAGGTGCATGGGTATCGCCACAAAGCAAAACCATTGCATCGCGCAAAGAGTTAGAAGAAAAGCATGCTGCCTTTTTAAAAGAGCACGAAAACAAAGAAATTCCGGAACCACAACACTGGGGCGGGTATCGCATTCTGCCATGCCATATTGAATTTTGGCAAGGCCGCACCAATCGCCTGCACGACCGTATTGCGTATACATTAGAAGCAAGCAAATGGAGGATCTATAGACTAGCACCCTGATTTTAATTTCAAAAAAGGCATGCCACCAAAACACAAAAACACCAAGAAACTACACACGAAACATTTTGTGGAATTTTGTGTCCCGATAATTATCGGGATAGTGACTTTGTGGCAAGAAATTATTTTACTAAAAAGCATAGTCCTATAATCTGTGAATCTGTGGCTATTTAATAAATATGTATGAGTATTACAGCACAATTAGCTAAACAATTACGAGCAGTTTATTCCGGTGGCAACTGGACGGGCGTATGCCTGAAAGATGCATTGACAGGCATTACCTGGCAACAGGCCACCAAGCAGGTTAATTCATTAAACACTATTGCAAAGCTTGTTTACCACATAAACTATTACGTGGGGCCCATTAGCAGCGTGTTACAAGGAACACCGCTTAACGCACATGATAAATATAGTTTCGATTGTCCGCCTATTACATCAGGGAAAGATTGGGAACAATTGGTAAGTAAACTTTGGGCAGATGGTGAAAAACTGGCGACACTGATTGAGAAATTGCCTGATAGTAAGCTTATAGAAATTTTTGCAGATGAAAAGTACGGAACCTATTTAAGAAACCTTACCGGTGTAATAGAACATATTCACTACCACCTCGGACAAATAGTACTTATAAAGAAATTACTATTGCAAGCTTGATACAAATTCATTAAAATTACCTATGCCACTAAAGCACAAAAACACGAAAAACTACACACGAAACAATTTAGTGGGATTTAGAGATTTAGTGCTTTCGTGGCAAAAGAAAGGTACTGATATAACCTTCATTGAGAAGGTTAAGAATGGTATAGTTGAAGCAAAAAAATGGAAAAACAATCGAATACAGCAAAGTAGTTGAGCACTTTAAAAATAAATGGTCTAAATAAATACCCCCCCTATGTGGAAAGAAGAGAACAATAAACTACACAAGAAATTTCTTTTTAAAGATTTTTCGGAAGCCTTTGCATTTATGACCCGCATAGCGCTGATAGCAGAGAAAATGAACCATCACCCTGAATGGAAGAACACCTACAATACGCTTGAAATATGGCTATATACCCATGATGCAGGAGATATTGTAACCGAAAAAGATCATAAGCTTGCTAAAGCTATTGATGAGTTAGAGAAGAAAAGCTAATTTCGCGGCTCTATGAATTACAGGTCGCTGCAAGCTATTAAAACAGATTTAAAATCGGGTAAGGTTACTTGCCAGGCATTGGTATCTGACTATCTCACCCGCATTGAAAAGGAAAAACACCTGAATGCTTTTTTAGAAGTATGGGGCGATGAAGCGCTTGCACAGGCCAAAACTATTGACGAAAAGATAAAGAACGGAACTGCAGGCAGACTCGCGGGTATGGTTATGGGTATTAAAGATAACCTCTGCTACAAGGGTCATAAAGTATCTGCTTCATCAAAAATATTAGAAGGATTTGAATCACTTTATAACGCAACAGTTGTAGAACGCCTTATAGCTGAAGATGCTATAATTATCGGCCGTTGCAACTGCGATGAGTTTGCCATGGGCAGCTCGAACGAAAAATCGGCTTACGGAAAAGTACTGAACCCACTTGATAATAAACGTGTACCCGGTGGGTCGTCGGGAGGCTCTACCGCCGCTGTTGCCGCAAACCTTTGCTTGGCTGCATTAGGTAGCGATACCGGAGGATCCATCCGCCAGCCTGCCTCATTTTGTGGTGTGGTTGGTATGAAACCTACTTACGGAAAAGTATCTCGCTATGGGCTATTGGCCTATGCCTCATCATTCGATCAGGTTGGTCCGCTTACGCATAACATAGAAGATGCAGCATTGATAGTGGAAGTAATGGCAGGCCAAGATGAATACGATAGCACGCTGTCCGATAAGCCTGTACCTGCTTACAGCACAGAATATAAAAAGGTAAATACTAAGAAACTGCGCATTGCCTATTTAAAAGACTGTGTTGAACATACCGGCCTCGATCCTGAAATTCGCACACATTTAGAAAAGACAATAGATACCTTAAAGAAACAAGGCCATATAGTTGAGCCCGCGTCTTTCCCGTTAACGGATTATGCAGTACCAAGCTATTATGTACTTACTACAGCAGAAGCATCATCTAACCTTTCTCGCTACAGTGGTATTAACTACGGCTACCGCAGCCCAAATGCAACTGACTTAGAATCGACCTATAAGAAATCGCGCACGGAAGGTTTTGGCACCGAAGTGAAGCGCCGCATTATGTTAGGCACCTTTGTATTAAGCTCGGGCTATTTTGATGCTTACTATTCAAAGGCACAAAAAGTAAGGCGCCTTTTTTCAGAACAGACAGAAGCTATTTTAAAAGATTACGATCTGATACTTTTACCATCTACTCCGGGGCCTGCCTTTTTATTCGGGCAAAATGACCTTGACCCGGTGAAGATGTATTTAGAGGATATTTTTACCGTTCAGGCGAATATTACGGGGTTACCGGCTATATCACTCCCATTAGGTAAACATTCGAACGGAATGCCATTTGGTGTGCAGTTAATGGGCAGAAGGCATGATGAAACAACCTTATTTGCCTTTTCTGACTACTTAATGAACATTCCTACGTGAATATCTAGGGCATTTTTACTTGATAAGCTCGATATTTCTTGTTAAAATTGTATCTTTTATACAACATTCTAGCGAAATACCCGTATATATATGAAAATGATTATGAGAGGTCCACATATTATTTTATCACTTAGCCTTGCTTTGGTATTGGCTTGCGGTTTTTCTAAGAATGCTTCAGCTAATAGAGTAAAGAAGGGCCCTGGCGACAGTACACAAGTATTGGCCGATGATCCTATTGCTGCTAACCTGGATAGTCTTTCGGTGCTTAACTTCTTCGAAAAAGGATATGATGCCGTTAAATCTTCTAACTACAACTTTAAGCCAGATTCTATACCTGTTTATAGCGAAAAGGAAATACAAGACCGCTTCAGCAAACTAGACGGACAAACTCCATTCGACCTTCAGTACAACAATGTTGTAAAGGAATATGTTGACTTATATGCTATCCGTAAAAAGCAACTTACATCGAGGGTTTTGGCTTTAGGCAGACTTTACTTCCCGTTAATGGAGCAAATATTGGATAGATATAAAATGCCTCTGGAATTAAAATACCTTGCCGTTGTTGAATCAGCGCTGAACCCTACTGCATGTTCAAAGTGCGGTGCACGTGGTTTATGGCAGTTCATGTACACAACAGGTAAGCTTTATAATCTGCAAGTATCATCGTATGTAGATGAACGTAATGACCCTTACAAAGAAACCGTTGCAGCTTGTGAATACTTAAAGTTCTTATATAGCATGTTTGGCGACTGGCAATTGGTTATTGCAGCCTATAACTGCGGCCCTGGTGAAATCAGCAAGGCTATCCGCCGTTCTGGTGGCAAGACCAATTTCTGGGCAATCAGGCCTTACCTGCCAAAAGAAACACAGAACTATGTACCGGCGTTTATAGCAGTGAATTATGTAATGCATTATGCTACCTCGCTTAACATAGCACCTAGCATTGTTAACGCTACTTATTTCGATGTCGATACTGTTGCAGTTCACCAAGAGCTTTCATTCCAACAAATATCTTCGTACCTGAATGTACCTATGGCTACATTACAATATTTGAACCCAAGTTACAAACTGGGTGTAGTACCTTATAACAGCGATGGTGCTTATACAATTTGCTTACCAGTATCAAAGGCGGGTACATTCATTACCAACGAAAAGACCATTTACACACTTTCTCGTAAAGATACTTTGACCAGCTCACAAATAATGGCGATGCAAGAGTCATCACCACAAGTGGAATACTACAGAGTAAAACGTGGAGAACACTTAAGCACCATTGCCAGCCGCTATCATTGTACTGTGCGTGAACTTAAAGAATGGAACGGCCTTGCTAGTAATAACGTAGAACCGGGTCAACACTTAACAGTATATATAAGCCGCGGCCATCACGCAAACAATAATACTACAGTAGCGACTTCTGCCAAAAAGAATACTAAGAAAGAATACACCGTTCAGGCAGGCGATACCTTGTGGCACATATCACAAACCACAGGTATATCGGTTGCTACGTTAAAGAAACTGAATCCTGGTAATTCCCTTGTTCCGGGTACCAAGATCAAACTTTCGAGTAACTAAGTATTGATTATTTGCTGAGTTCGTTTATGGCTATGAATGCCATAAGCCCCATGCCTGTTTCAAGCGCCTTCTCTTCAATATCGAATGTGGAAGTATGTACACCCGAAGTGATACCACGTGCTGCATTGGCTGTGCCAAGCCTATAGAAACAAGCGGGCTTTAACAATGAATAGAATGCAAAGTCCTCAGATGTCATGCGCTTTTCGAGAGTAACAACATTGCCTTTGCCCAGGTATTCTTCTGCTGCGCCTCTTGCATTGGCTGTAACCACATCGTTATTGAGAAGCACCGGATAGCCTTTATCAATGCGCACTTCGCAATCTCCACCCAGTTCTTTGGCTTTAGCAATAATGGTACTTCGAATCAGTTCATGCGCTTCGTTCCTCCAAGCTTCATTCATAGTACGGAAGGTACCGTCAATGGTAACCTCTTGCGGAATAACATTGGTAGCACCATTTGCTTGCATCTTACCGAATGCCAACACTGTAGGTGTATCATTCGCAGGGTGCTTCATGAACTTGTTGTTCATCTCAAGAAGTATTTCTGAAGCGATCAGCAATGGGTTTATATAAGTTGCTGGCATTGCGGCATGACCGCCTTTGCCTTTAACAGTAAGGTATATCTCATCGCACGAAGCCATGTATGAACCTGCACAGAAACCAACTTTACCAGCTTCCAAAGTCGGGAATACGTGTTGCGCGATAATGCTTTCCGGTGAAGGATTTTCAAGCACACCTTCCTTTATCATAATAGAAGCGCCGCCAGGCAACTTCTCTTCACCTGGTTGAAATATGAGCTTGATGGTTCCCACCCACTCTTGCTTCAGTTCATTAAGTATCATAGCGGCACCCAACAATGCTGCTGAATGCGCGTCATGACCGCAGGCGTGCATTAAGCCATTATTCTTTGATTTATATGGGACCTCATTCTTCTCTATAATTGGGAGTGCATCTATATCTGCACGCAAAGCAATGGTCTTGCCTGGCTTACCACCTTGTATAAGAACAACAAGGCCGGTCTTAGCAATTCGGGTAACTTGCAATCCGGCTTTCTCTAAAATAGATGTAATGTATTCAGCTGTGTTATACTCCTGAAAAGACAACTCAGGATTAGCATGTATATGCCTCCTTATCTCAATTATTTTATCGAGATGTTGCTTGCTTAATTCTTTTATTTTATCTGCAATACCCATGTTCTATTCTCCATCAAAAATAAAAAAACCCCTGATGGAATCAGAGGTTTCTTTATTATAGTTTATTCTGTTTAGTATTTTCCACCTTCGTTCTTGCCACCTAACCCAATAGGGCTTCCTACTCTGGTCATAGCGCAACGGAAACCAATATAGTCAGTCGCTTGGTGTTCCTCTAAGAATCTACGTGAACCCGGACTCATCCAAAATGCACGGTCTTTCCAAGAGCCACCTTTATACACGTGTGTTTCATCACTGATAAGAGTAGTAGTACCGGTTTGGTACATGATACCGTTAGGGTGATTTGTTTTAGCTGATTCACCATCAGAATAAAAGATACTTGAAGCAACGTCACCGTCATTATAGTCTCTTTCATCTGATTCATGATAATTCCTGCGCTCAGTCAAATTATCTTCTTTATGATTCTTGTCAACATCTCTCCATTTAACCTGACCCGGTATGCTAACGATATCGCTATCTACTCCATTGAAGTTGTATTTCAAAGAATCTTGAATAACAATACCATCTTGGTCCTTAACCTGAGTTTGGTATTGGTTACCCCTAAAAGGCCTGAATTCAAATTCGTCATCTGGTGTTAATGGCCTGAATACGTCCATTACCCATTCGCTAACATTACCGGCCATACCATATAGTCCATAATCATTTGGCCAATATGAATACACCGGTGCAGTTACGTCAGCCGCATCATTTAAGTCGCCTGCAACACCCATATAGTCACCAGCGCCTTTAACAAAGTTACCAAGCTCTTGTCCACGATATTTATCATCAGGATTACGTGTTGCGTGACCATTCCAAGGATAGATACGACGTTGGAAAACCAACTCTAATGTAGTATTACCAACTAAGCCATAAGCTGCGAATTCCCATTCAGCTTCAGTAGGCAAACGATAGTCAGGTAAAAATATACCGTCTTCCATCCTTACGTTACGTGTACCATTACCAGAAGGGTTAAGGTCAGGCAAAGGTTGCTTAACCTGTCCTGTCCATTTACCTGCTAAATAAGTATCCGTGTTAAAGTAATCAGCATCAGATGGAGTTGGGTTCCAATCGATAATACCTTCACGCACAAGGATGAATTCATTCACCCTGTCAGTCCTCCACTTACAAAAGTCCGTTGCCTGCAACCAGTTTACACCAACAACAGGATAGTCGTTATAAGCCGGATGACGCAAATAGTACTTAACGTAAGGCTCGTTATAAGCAAGCTTATTACGCCATACCAGTGTATCAGGCAATGCTTTTACATATATCTGAGGATAGTTACTGTTGAATACCCTGCTGGTCCAATATAAATACTCCCTATAGTTTACGTTGGTAACTTCAGTTTCATCCATGTAGAATGAAGAAACAGTAACACGTCTTGGAACGTTATTCCATTCATACATTACGTCGTCTTGCGACCTACCCATTGTAAAGGTACCGCCTTCAATAAATACAAGTCCAGGGCCAGTTTCCTGTTCTTCGTAAGGTGGTACTTCAAAACCTCCGTTCTTTGAATCATTAAGATTCCAGCCTGTGACTGTAGATCTTTCATGCGAGCATGACCCTAAGATCATGATTCCCGCAATACCTAAAAATCTGAAGTGTCTGTTCATAGCTTAGTTGTATATTTTTATTGAGTACTTATATCTCTATAGAATATATTAGAAAGAAGGGCAGTTAAATGTCCTGAATCCTCTCTTGTGCGGATGACACGAGAACTGGAATATAAGAGAAAGTTCGTGCGAACCAGCTGTCTGTTCTGTAAGTTTCGATATAGTTACATCATAGCTATATCCCATTTTAACAGTCTTGGTTTGGAAACCAATAAGCAACATAATAGCATCCTGGTTACGGTACCATAAACCACCAACAATAGGGCCCTTCATAGCATAAAAGCCAAGGTCAAGTTGTTGGAAATCCTGTTGTTTCTGGAAAATAACGTTAGGCGATATAATTACCTGATCATCTTGTATAGAGTGTCCGTTAACCGGTATCATAGCTCCTGCGTGTGCAGTATATTTCATTGGCAAAGGACTAGAGCCGGTTACAAAAGATTCGTCAGGTTGCGTAAGGTGATCAACAGAAAAACCAAAAAATACATTTTTGCTATAGCCTAATATACCTGCAGAAAAGTCAGGAACTCCAATACTTGTACGGGTCGCGGTTTCATTAGTAGGATAAATGAATCCACGAGTAGCATCTATCATATCGCCAAAGGTAAGCTTGCTCCAGTCAACACTTTTTTGGTGGTATGTAGCCTGAAAACCAGCACTTATAGTAAATGTACGTGTAACCGGTAATTGAAACGCGTAAATAGCACTCAAGTTGGTTGTAGTAAGGGTCGATTGGCCTGCTTCGTCCTGCGTAGCAAGTATGCCAATACCTCCCGACAATGCATCTACGTGTTGATCGTAAGAACCACTATAGGTTACAAAGGTACCTGGTATGTTTGGCCATTCATCCCTGAAATTTAAACAGATGCGCGGACAATTTGCACTGCCGGCAAATGCAGGGTTAAGGTATAACGGGTTAGCGTAGAACTGCGTAAACTGCGGATCTTGCGCATTGGCATTACTTGATATACCTGTTATCAGGGCCATTGTTACTATTAGTAAAATGTATAATTTCTTCATGGCAGTATGCTGCATTAGGATACAAATATACGAAAAAACAGATACGAATGTTACCCTATTTGCCATTTTTCTGCGCTATACAATAAAATGGTTTCTTAAAAGTTATATGTTTCTCATGTTTATCGAATCAAATAGCATAACTTTACGCTCTTTTCAGAGCATTTATACCCGATTTTGAATGAAAGCCCCCTATTACATCTTATTTATTCTTTTAACCTTTGGTTTTTCCTTTAAAACTATTGCTCAGGTTAAGATTAAACCAGAAGAGACTACCATAAAGAACGCACAAGCGAAACCAGTTTTAGCAAAACCGGAAGTTACACCAATTGCATATAACAATAATGGACTTATAACCCTTCATTGGTTAAAGCCGCGCAGTGAAAGCATGTCAGATAATACCCCTGCCAAAGTTTTTGTTGGTTTTACAGGAGCGACCTATGATGCAGGAGTATCTTATCTGCCAGAATATTTTAAGAGAATAAAATTAAATTCTGCCACCAACAAAGTAAAGGTAACTTTAACCAATACAACCTACGAACCCGTTACATCAGAAGAAAACTCAGCTATTGCTAAAAACAAAAGCATTGGTACGGATGTAAAGGTTGTTTACAATGTTGTAGAAGACAGAATGGAGCCTTATGCACAAGTATCCATTTTGCCGTTACGAAAGAACTCTATAACAGGTCAGTATGAAAAACTTGTTTCTTTTAAAATAAACGTTGAAGAAATAACTGAAGCTACTGTAAAAAGAAAACAAGGACTTTTTGCTTCAAGTTCAGTTTTAGCAAGTGGCACATGGTACAGAATAGGCGTACCGACTGATGGTGTTTACAAAATGGATTATACCTTTTTTAAGAACCTGGGATATAATATGTCTTCGCTTGTACCTGCTAACATCCGCATATATGGAAATGGCGGGGCTATGTTACCTAGCATGAATAATGTACCCAGGCCTGACGATCTTATTGAAAATGCCATTTTTGTGCAAGGCAATGCCGACGCCTCTTTTGCACAAAATGACTATGTTTTGTTTTATGGGCAAAGCCCTCATACCTGGGCTTACTCGGCAACTGATTCATGCGCTAAATATCACCATACGGTTAATCTATATTCAGATACTACTTATTATTTTATCAATGCCGATATTGGTCCGGGTAAACGTATTGGGGTTGAAAATACCGCGGCCGCAGCGACAGATACTGTTACCTCTTTTGATGATTATGCCTATGTTGAACCTGATCAGTTAAATCTTATTCAATCGGGCAATCAATGGTTCGGCGACTATTTTGATGTTAGCACAGGTTACAGTATTCCGTTTACCTTCCCAAGCATATTGGCATCTTCTCCTGTATATGTTAACACTTATTTGGCTTCAAGGTTTGATTATAGCAGTGGCCCTTATAGTGACTATACTGCAAGTTGTGGAGGTAGTAGTGTCCATATACATCCTGCACCGGTAAACACCGCAATATATTATGATATCTATGCTCAAATGGGGAGCGGATGTTTTTCATTTATGCCTTCGCCAGGAAACAATTCATTTGCAGTATATGTTTCTAAATTAACTTCAGGCGCAATAGGTTGGCTCTATTTTGTTGAGGTAAATTTGCGCAGGCCACTTACTATGACTGGCGATGAAATGGAATTTAGAGATGCTCAGTCTATCGGGACCAATAAAGTATCCGCTTTTAACATTTCCACTTTTTCGAACCTGCAAGTTTGGGATGTAAGTAGTCCTCAAAATGTTTCTTCAGTAACACTTAATAACACTAAACCGGGAACATACGTATTTACCCAGCCCAGCGATTCGCTTAAACAATATATGGCGTTTACCGGTAATACCTTTCTTAAGCCGACCAGCTTTGGCAAAATCGGCAATCAAAACCTTCATGCATTTACGCAGGCAGATCTTATAATTATTGCCAATCCACAATTTTATACTCAAGCACTCCAACTCGCGGCATTTCACCGTTCGCACGATAATCTTGCGGTTCAAGTTGCAACCACAACACAGGTATATAATGAATTCTCGTCAGGCAAACAGGACCCAGTGGCAATACGTGATTTTTGCCGAATGTTCTATAGCCGCCAAACCAGTTATAGTAATAGCATAAAGTATCTGTTACTATTCGGAGATGGTTCGTATGATCCGAAGAACAGGATGTCGAACAATTCCAATTTTGTGGTGACCTATGAATCCGACAACTCTTTTGATCCGACAAACTCGTATGTAACTGATGATTTTTATGCAGTGCTTCAGGATAGTAGCCTTGGGCAACCGGTGGGCGACCTTGACTTGGCTAATTATGGTCTGAACATAGGAGTAGGAAGACTTCCGGCCGACAATGTTTCGGAAGCTCAATCTTTGGTGAGCAAAATAATGACTTACGAAACAAATTTGGGAGAGCCCGTTGTATCACCTACTTCTTGCTGCAATACTCAAACCCAATATAATATGGGTAACTGGAGAAATACCATTTGTTTTATTGCTCATGATGGTGATAATGATACTCACTTAACGGAAGCAGACTCTCTGGCCCGTTCGGTTGTACGGGCATTTCCTGATCTTAATGTCAATAAGATTTATTTAGACGCATATCAAATGGTGCAAACACCGGGCGGGCCTCGTTATCCTGATGTAAATAAGGCAATAGATAATCAAATGGATCAGGGATTATTGATTATAAACTATACCGGCCATGGTGGCCAGCTTGGGCTCGCAGTTTCACGGGTGCTCACATTTGATGATATTTATTCGTGGACCAACATAAATAAACAATCTCTTTTCTTTACTGCTTCATGCGAATTTGCCCGCTACGATGATCCTGAACAAATATCGGCAGGCGAGCTTTGCGTTAAAGATGCCGCAGGCGGAAATATTGCGCTTATGACAACAGTACGAGATGTTTATTCGGGTGGGAATTTTTCATTAAACCAAAATTTCTATAGTGTCCTCTATTCTCGTTTGCCTGATAGTACCCTACCCCGTATGGGAGATTTATTTATGAACGCTAAAAATTTAACGGGCCCTATAGTTAACTCCAGGATGTTTGCCTTATTAGGCGACCCCGCTGTAAGACTGGTGTACCCTAAAAATACAGTATATACAACTGCGATAAATGCAATACCTTTAAATTTAACTAAACATGATACTTTATTAAAAGCACTCTCTAAGGTTACGATTACAGGGTACGTTGGCGATGCATCAGGTAATACATTAAGTAACTTTACAGGGTTAGTCTATCCTACCATTTATGACAAGCCTACTCTCATCTACACGCTTGATAATTTAGGCGGCAGCAATAGTCCTGTTTATGGTTTTACTCTTCAGAAAAATGTGATTTTTAATGGGCGAGTATCAGTAACCAACGGAAAATTTTCTTTCAGTTTTGTTGTACCCAAAGACATTCAGTACAATGTTGGCTTTGGTAAAATAAGCTATTATGCTCAAAATGGAATAATAGATGCTACCGGTAGCTATGATAGTGTGCTTGTCGGCGGATCGTCGCCAACCGCAGTTAATAATGGCAAGGGGCCGCAAGTAAGGCTTTATATGAACGATAGTAATTTTGCCTATGGCGGAATGACCAATGAAAACCCACAAATATTTGCCATTATAACCGATAGCAATGGTATAAATACATCGGGTAGCAGTATTGGGCATGATATAACAGCCATACTTGACAACAACACCCAAAACACTATCGATTTAAACCAATATTATCAACCGGCTCTTAATAGTTACCAGCGAGGCACGGTTACCTTTCCTCTATCATCATTAAGTACAGGCACACATACTTTATCTTTACGCGTATGGAATGTGTATAATAACACAAGCCAAGCAAGCACCGAGTTTACTGTAGAACCGCAAGCCAGTCTGCAGTTGCAGCATGTACTTAATTATCCAAATCCATTTACTACGCATACACAATTCTTCTTCGAACTGAATGAAGTATGTGATCAATTAGATGTACAAATACAGGTTTTCACCGTTTCGGGCAAGTTGGTTAAAAATATTATCACCACGGTAAAGACAGATAGCTTCCGCTCACAACCGATAGACTGGGATGGG
>Ga0206861_1015_pt1 | contig 57283 bp, 41 predicted proteins | sample Alteio_BWOrgCont_45_FD_152617 | JGI IMG/M metagenome (GOLD analysis project Ga0206861, IMG submission 152617) | Enriched cells from forest soil in Barre Woods Harvard Forest LTER site, Petersham, Massachusetts, United States -... | ecosystem: Environmental > Terrestrial > Soil > Temperate forest >... | reverse complement strand
ATGCAGCGGGGCAGGAGAGAAGCTTGCCCCCTTTGTAAAGGGGGCCGGCCGCTGCGGCCGGGGGGATTTTTATCAATACTTGATGTACGTCAAGCTTCAAAAAAACTCCGGTCCTACGAAGAGCAAAAAAAGAGGGATATGACATGTCTTTTTTATTTAACAAATCTAAAGGCTACACTTTTCTTGAATTAATTCTTGCACTGGCTATTTTTTCTGCAGGTGTACTGGGCCTTTTGCAAATGCAAGCCTTAGTGCAGCGCCAACTGCAAGAGAGTCAAACGATTAGTCTTGCGGTCATGCAAGCGTATTATTTATCTGCATTATTTTCTTCTTTTAGTAGTGCAACACTCAATGACCTGACGCAGCAATGGCAGGCAAGGCTGGCACAATTACTCCCCAGTGGTGCAGGTGAAATCACTGCGACGGAAATCCTTGTTACTTGGCACTCCCCCTTGTCCTCAAATGGGTGCGGCCAGGATCACCTACACTGTGTACGCTTAATGCGAGAGTAAGGTATGGCTAATTCAGCAGGATTTTCACTACTAGAATTAATGATTGTTTTAGGGTTAAGTAGCCTAGTGCTACTTGCGAGTCAGGAGTTTTTTACTCACGCGCAACAACGCTACCTAGCGCAACAGGCCGTATTGCGTGCTCAAGAAAATACGCAACTGGCATTGCAGATCTTACATAATGCGTTGCAGACTGCAGGGGAAGCGGGTTGTCTTTCGAGTGCGCAGTTGCCCTTCACATCACAGGTTCGCCATTTACCTATACAGTTAACCCTATTACCTGTGACGGGTTTTTTTGGTCATGAAGGGCGCTGGCAGCCGCCACTGCCTTATTATTTAGCCCATCGTCCTGCAATCAATACCGATGTGGTATTGATTGAACATGCAGGCTATGCCCGTGCTCACCTTACAAAAGCCATGACTACAGTTCAGGATCCTATTCATATTCCAGAGCAACTCTTTGCTGCAGGCGATATTGTGCTCATTGCCGATTGTCACCGTGCTGATTTATTTAAAATTAGCGCAGTACAAAATGAAGCCAAAGGACAAGTCTTGCAACACTTGAGTCCAGAAAATCATAGTGCAGCACTCAGTCACGTGTACGCGGTGGATGCGCAAGTGATGCACTGGCAAATCGAGGCATATTATCTCGCGCAAAGTACTCGACAAGCAGGGCTTGCTTTATATCGACAAAGTATATTGCCCGATAGTCCGCCTATAGAGTTGGTGGCCGGCATAGAGAAATGGGCGGTAAATTATGTTGTGTTGCAAAATAATCAAGCACAGAGGGTGAATGCCGCATCCATCCAGGATTGGCAACACGTTAAAGCCGTCGGATTAGAAATCCTCGCCTTTGCACCGCAGGCATCCTTGACCCGTCCTAGTTATTTTTGGCAAGGGCTAGCCGTTACGCCCAGCGCACCTGGACATTATGCGCCAGGACAATTGGCTGTACCTTTATATAATGCGTCATTGCAGTGAGTCTAAAAACAGAGGATCCTATGAAGGGCTACATTTTAGTCAGCACCATGGCGCTGATAATGATCTTAAGCGCCGCGCTTATCAACAGCGCACACGAAGGGGCGAGTGCGTTAAAACGCAGTCTACTTTGGCGAGATAGGTTCCAATTAGAAGCCTTAACCGATGTCGCCTTAAGACTCACCCAGGACATCATTGTGCAGTTACCGCTGGGGCTTACCCCTACACCGATCACGCATTGCAGTGTTTCGCCGTGTGTGATTGCTCTACAAGAGAGCCATTTTTTTCTAGAACAGCCCTTGGCTTGGTGGTTCGCGGAGAATAATCCCGTGCCCATACGCGTGCAGTTACCTGGATCGCATCAAGCACGCTTAGTGCTGGAGCAGTTGGCGATGCAGTATCATCCTGAGACTCGGCACATCCAAGAACACTTTAGAGGTACACTGATCCTGTATCATCACTCGCAGGCCTTATTGCGTCTGCAGGTTTACTTTGTGCGCGAGACGCCAGAAACTTTAAATTATCAGCATACTCCAGTTGGCTTGGCTACACTTAAAGGCGAGATCAGCAAAGTGAGGCGACTCGCCTTGCGGCGAGCTTAATATCTGTTGTATCGCTACGGCGGTCCGAATTTTTAACAGGACGGATGAAAAATGCGGCTGTTAGGGTGTTTTTTTGCTCATGGCTGTCGCAAAATCGCCAAAAAACACCCTAACAGCCGCATTTTTCATCCGTCCGATTTAAATCACCATGGAACACTATGATTACTTACGCGGCGTTATTGAAAAGAAAAGAGTTTTGTTATTTCCTTGTGGCCCAATTTTTAGGGGCCTTTAATGATAATGTCTACAAGATGGTGGTCTCTTTATTAATTATTCATGGGGCATTAACCGGTGAGCTTTTATCCATCACGGCCATCGTGTTTATCCTGCCGAGTTTATTTTTCTCAGGCTATGCCGGGTATTTAGCCGATCGTTACAGTAAGCGCACCGTGCTTATTCTGACCAAAGCCACGGAAATTTTAGCGTTGCTTGCTGCTGTATTTGCGCTGATGCTAGAAAGTAAGGCGCTCATGTTGGCGGTCTTATTTGCTATGGCCACGAAATCTGCTTTTTTTAGCCCAGCTAAATACGGCATTTTACCGGAAACCGTCTCAAGCGCAGAATTATCGCACGCAAATGGTATCGTACAAATGAGCACCTATCTTGCCATTTTATTGGGCGGGGTGTGCGGTGGGTTATTGCTCAATATTTGGGGAGAAACGCCGTATAAAATTGGTCTCGTGTTAATAGGCATTGCGATCATTGCATCCCTTTGTACCTTAGGCATTGCACGGGTCAATGCCGCAAGCTCGCGGGTAATGCAGCTTAATCCTTGGTCAGAGATCAATAAAGGAATAAAAGATTTTTTTAAACACCCTTTATTGTTTTGGGTGGTGATGGCGATTGCTTATTTTTGGGCGTTGGGCCTGACGATGCAAATCAATATTGTGGCCTTAGGCCATTTTACTTTAGATTGGAGCCCGTTTGCGATTGCCTCCATGCAGGCGATGCTAGGGGTGGGGATCGGCGTGGGCAGCTTATTGGCAGGAAGAATGTCAGGGGATCAGATTGAACCGGGTTTGATTCCGCTCGGTGCTATTTTAATGGGTGTCTGTTTATTATCCCTTTCAAGCGCACAGCTTTCTCCAGTTGCAATTTATCTTTTGCTGACAGGGGCAGGTTTAGCTGCAGGGTTATATATTGTGCCGCTCAATGCATTATTACAAGAAATTCCAGAAGCCTCACAAAAAGGGCGTATGATTGCGACCGCTAATTTTTTAGGGGCGGTAGCCATGCTCTTGGCCGCAGGCATGACCTGGGTGTTTTATTCCTATTGGGAATTAACGCCCAAAACAGTATTAATGCTGATGGGGATAGGCACCTTATTATTGTCACTCATGACCTTAAAAGTATTTCCTGACTTTTTCTTACGGTTTTTAACGTTTCTGATCACTCATACGTTATACCGGGTAAAAATGGTCGGTTACCCTAATTTCCCGAAAAACGGTCCGGCCTTGTTAGTCTGTAACCATGTCTCTTATGTGGATGGCATGATTTTAAGTGGTGCAATCCCACGCTTTATTCGTTATATGATCCTCAAAGATTTTTATGAACATAAATTATTACATTGGCTGTTTAAGCTTGCCCATGCTATCCCGGTAAAAGAGGGCGAGTATGAAATGACGCTGCAAGCGTTTGAAGAGGTGCGTGAGTCCTTACGCCAAGGCCATATTGTGTGCATTTTTGCGGAAGGGTCTATCACCCGCACCGGTCAACTCTTGCCTTTTCATAAGGGTTTTGAGCGGATCATGAAAAATCTGCCGGATGTGCCGATTATCCCGGTCTATATCGATGAATTATGGAATAGTATTTTTGCGTTTCGTGACGGTAAGGTGATTTGGAAATTACCTAAGCGCATTCCTATCCGTGTGACGCTTGCGTTTGGTGCGCCCCTTCCCGGCAATAGTAATACATCGACCGTGAGACAAGCGGTGCAAGAACTCGGTGCGGCGCTTAAGTTTCAGACGCAAAGTCCCAAAGATACCTTATCGTTACGGTTATTACATACCGCGCGTTGGCGTTATTTTAAATTTTGTATGGCTGATCCGCACACATCTCGACTCTCTTATGGCAACTTTATCAGTGATGCCTTGCTATTGGCGCATTATTTACGCACCCAGTATGCCGACCAAAAAATGATAGGGGTATTACTGCCACCCTCTGTTGCGGGTGCAACGGTCAACGTCGCCATTACTTTGGCGGGTAAAACTGCGATTAACTTTATCCCAGGGCCATGTAAAACAGATAGGCAATTTTTTATCGAAGCCAGTCAAACCCAGGTGATCATCACTACGCGTGCTTTCGAAGAAGAAATAAACGCGGAAAGATCACCGGGTGTGCAAACGGTTTATTATGAAGAATTGCCGCAGCCTACCATTTTAGCCAAAAAAATAGCGCGTTTTATGACTTTTTATTTGCCTAGTCGCTGGGTATTAAAATATTACGGCGATGCGACTGTGCGTGCGCATACGCCTGCTGCGGTTTGCTTTTCGCGCGGGGCGCAAACTTCTATCCAAGGGGCGGTGCTCTCACACGGTAATGTGCTGGCCAATACGCAAAGTCATTCGTATATTTTACATTTAAAGCCTTCTGATCGCATGCTGGGCGTCATGCCATTTCATGATGCCTACGGATATAGCTGTACCTTGTGGATGGCGCTCGTCAATGGCATGGGCGTGTTTTACCATGCTTATCCGACCAAGGATAATGATAATTTGGGTCGAATAATGAGTCGGTTTAAAACCAGCGTGATGTTTGATAGGGTAGAAAATTATACCGCCTATCTTGAAACGGTTCGGCCTTCCCATTTTAGTTATATCCGCTGCGCCATAGTCGCAGGTGAAGCCTTACCGGATCCGCTGGCCGATGCGTTTGTAGATAAATTTGCACTAGAATTATTAGACAGTTACGGTTGTGTAGAAATGGGACCGGGGATAGCGATCAATGTGCCGGATGTGCGTCGCCCCGGGCGGATCCAGCGTGGCTCACGTCCTGGCTCGGCGGGACATCCACTCCCTGGGGTTGCGGTGCGCGTCGTCGATAAAAACACCGGAAAAATTTTGGAGGCGGGCGAAGAAGGTTTATTATTAGTCCGCGGTTTAGGCATGATGCAAGGTTATCTCGGTGAAACAGAAGTCACACAGTCCGTGATGCGTGACGGATGGTATGTGACTGGAGATAGCGTAGTGTTAGGCGCAGATGGATTTTTGTATTATAAGGGAAGGATCTAAACTAATGCATAGATTTAAAAAATACCTAATCAGCTTGATGCTGATCGCAGGGTGTTTCAGCACGCTCGCACAACCCATCACCACCGATCACATTCCACCGGTATTACAAGATTGGCAACAATGGGTCGTGTATGATAAACCCGAAAGCGCATGTCCTTTTTTATATAATAATTTTGCGAAGCGTTACTGCGCGTGGCCGACACAGCTGTCTGTCGATATTCAAGATAAACGGATTTATTTCACACAAAATTGGCAAGTCTATGCCCCAAGCTTATTAGCACTCCCTGGGGAAGCATTGATGTGGCCGCAGAATGTGAAAGTGGATGGCAATTATTATCCCGTGATCAATGATAATGGGATCCCTAAAATAGAATTAGCTCAAGGATCTTATCGAGTCGTTGGTTTTTTACCCTTTAGCGGTAGTTTGCCTGAATCGATAAAAATTCCGGCACAGACGGGCTTAATTCAAGTCAATAATCAACCTAAAGGTTTTGAGCATCCGCGTATCGATGAAGCAGGGCGGTTATGGTTACATCATCAAGAAAATAATCTACTGGAACCGGGCTTGCAGATCCGCGTATTTCGGAAAATCACTCAATCCGTCCCCATGGAAGCATTGACTTATATTGAGCTTGATGTCAGCGGTCCTGCACGTGAAGTGCAACTCGGACCAGTGTTATTGCCCGAGTCGCTCGCGATGCGGATTGATAGTCCCTTACCGGTACAATTAGAAGAGACCGGGTTATTGCGCGTGCAAGTGCGCCCCGGCACCTGGCAAATCGAAATTAACAGCCGTTTTTTGGGACAAATGACTACGCTTAAACGCGGCGAAGTGGGTCCGCCTTGGCCCGCAGAAGAAATTTGGGTCTTTGATAGGGATCCGCATTTAGGTTGGCTCACCGTAGAAGGGGTGCCGAGTGTCGATCCTTCACAAACGTTAATGCCCGATGCTTGGCGTAATTTTCCTGCTTACCGCGTATTAGTCGGCGATCCGGTCGTGCTTGCGCAAAACAACGAGGCGCTTAAGGTCAATAATCAGCTGACCTTGGTGCGCAAAATGTGGTTGGATTTTTCTGGACAATTATGGACGGTGCACGATGCGCTACAAGGCAAAATGCTTGAGCATTGGCGTTTGTCCCTGCATGAGCCTTTTGTATTAGGCCGTTTTACTTTAGATGATAAAGAACAATTAATTACTGCGCTGGAAGATGCACAAGGTCACTTGATTCCAGGGGTAGAGCTGCGCCAAGGACAATTGTCTGCGAGCGCCATGAGTTTAGCGAATCACACTTGGCGTTTACCGGTCACCGGCTGGAATGAACATTTTAATACGGTGGAGACGACTTTATTTTTACCGCCGGGTTGGCAAATGTTTACGGTGTTGGGCGTGGATAAGTTAAGTGGCACGTGGCTCTCACAATGGACATTACTGGATATTTTTATTGTACTATTGATTGCGATTGCTTTAGCGACTGTGCTGGGTGTAAAAATAGGGGCGGCAGGCTTAGTGATGTTGATCCTCACTTATCATCAAGTGGGGCTGCCGATATTTATTTGGTTAAATATCGTTTTGGTATTATGGTTGATGCAATGGTTGCGCGCGTATCGGGGATCTTTTTTGCTCGCGCTCTACCGTGACTTTAGTTTCCTAGTCTTGGCCCTAGGGTTGGTTTGGCTGTGCAGTGCTACCTTAATTGCCAGCCTGTATCCGCAATTGCATAGGCAAACGCCACATTTATTTGCTTGGGAACAGACACAACCTGCCACAGTCGGTTTACCACTGGAAGCACCTACTTTAATGGAAGCCTCCCCTATGACTAGAAAATTAGCGGTAGCGCCGAGTGCGAAAGACCCGTTTGCTGTGCCGATAGATGCCAAAACGCAAACGGGGCCTGCTGAACCTCAATGGCAATGGACGCAAGTGAGTTTGCATTGGCAAACACCGGTGATTAACGATGAACACATGTATATCATGCTGATTTCACCATTGATGCAGCGCATACTGATGGTACTGCAAATTTTCTTATCCGTGCTGATCGGTTTGCGGTTATGGCATATGCGCAAGCAGCCTTTAAAATTACATTTACCTATTACGCGCTCGGCCTTGATTGTCCCCTTATGCGTCATGATCCTGGGGCATTTGCCGACTGCAGAAGCAAATGACATTCCCGATCCTGCATTATTAGAGACCTTGCAAACACGGCTTTTGGCGCCCCCGCAGTGCATGCCGCATTGCGCGAGCTTAACGCAAGCTGTAGTGCATGTGAATGCCGATGAATTGCATTTAGTGGTGCAAGTGGATGCTGCAGCTGATGTAGCCGTCCCCATTCCTGGGCGTGCAGCGTATTGGCAACCTGAGGAAATCTTGGTGGATAATATGCCGGCGAGGGGTTTATTTTGGCAAGATAATACCTTAATGGTTCAGCTCGAGGCGGGGATGCACACGATTGCGATCAAGGGCACATTGGCAGACATCGATAAATTATCCTTAGAATTTTTATTACCGCTGCATTGGCTCGATGTGGAAACCCAAGGTTGGTTTGTCGAAGGCATAGTGGATCATCAATTATTAGGCAATAGCTTACAGTTGGTGCGTAAGGAGCGTCAGATTGCTCAGGGTGTGGCCAGTGTCGCGCCGTTTGTGCGTGTGGTGCGCACGCTTAACTTAGGCCTTGAAGGCACCGTATCGACCCGAGTGGAACGGATTGCGCCTGCCATGGGCGCTATCCAATTAGCGATCCCTTTATTGCCCCATGAGTCGGTTGTCAGTGCCATGCGCGTACAAAATAACCGTGCCCAGGTTTACTTAAATGCTGATCAGCGCGAAGTTTCTTGGCAATCCACCTTGTCTAATTTTAATGATTTAACTTTATTAGCGCCGCAAACTGCAGAATGGGTAGAGGAGTGGGAGGTGTTGATTGCACCGGTGTGGCATCCTACCATCACCGGGATCCCTGCGTTACAACAAGAAAATGATACGGTTTGGGAATCGCGTTGGAAGCCTTGGCCTTTGCAATCGGTGCATATACAGTTGGTTAGACCGCAAGCCATGGCTGGGCAAACAACCACTATCGAGGAGGTCAATCTATTAACTAAAGCGCATCCACGGGGGCAAGAAGTATCGATGCAAGCGATGTTGCGTAGTACCGTCGGGGAATCACAAACGTTAATCCTGCCGCAAGATGCGCGGATCACACAAGTGCGCGTCAATGGTGTCGCGCAACTGCAAGCAGGCGGTAGCAATACTTTAATTTTACCCTTAAGTCCGGGCAATAATCACTTAGACATCGCATGGCAACGTGATGAAAAATTAGGAATGTTAACGCGTACGCCCATTATTGATTGGGGAATGCCTGCTTATAATATTACCTTAGGTTTAGAACTCCCCGCGGATCGTTTCGTGATAGCGCTAGGAGGCTCAGGTTATGGCCCTGCCGTGTTGTATGGCTTATGGGTGATAGGCGCAGTGATTTTAGCGATTATTTTAGGCAAAGTGATCCACACGCCGCTTGCCATTGGGCAGTGGATGGGTTTAACCGTAGGCTTGAGTTTGGTCACGCCGATGTTAGGTTTGTGGGTCGTTATCGCTATCGTATTATTAAGCGTGCGCGAAAAATTGACACAGGCCTGCAATCGCCACCTTGCAAAAGGTATTCCTATAGTTTTATACGGTTTCGTGCTGGTCGCGGTTTTGGTCTTATTTTATGCCATCATCCAAGGGTTGCACGGTGTGCCGCATATGCAATTCGTAGCGAGTGCGTTAAATACCTCTATGCAGGCCGATTATGTGTGGATCCAAGATTTAGCAATGAAAGTATGGCCGCGCGCATGGATTATTTCCTTACCCCTTTGGGTGTATCGCTTGGTGATGCTGGTGTGGGCGTTGTGGATCATTTTGTTACTGTTAAGGCTAGGACCTTGGGTTTGGCGCACATTGCGGGGGAAATAAACTTACAACAAATTCTCTAAGCCATACACTAAGTGCTTTAGTTCAGGTGCTTTTTTACACGCCAAAATCACCCCGGGCATAAATGATTTGCGATCAAAACTATCGTGTTTTATTTCTAGCGATTCAAATACGCCGCCGAAAATGATGTGCTGATGCGCGAGTAAACCTGGCAGACGTACGGAATGGATGGGCACATTTGCATGCACGTATCCGCGCGCTGCATTGTTTGGTCCTGGCACTTGAATATTCGTGTGCCGATGTTCAGCAATCACGTGTGCAGTGCGCAGCGCGGTGCCTGAGGGCGCATCGACTTTCTTATCATGATGCAATTCAATAATTTCAGCATGCGGTAAATACTGCGCGGCGAGGGCGGCCATTTTTATCATTAACATCACCCCTAAAGAAAAGTTCGGGGCCAGTATTCCGCCTAATTGTTTTTCTTTGCACAGCTGATGCAAGGTTTGCATTTGTTCCAGCGTTAAGCCGCTGGTGCCTATCACCGGGTGGACATTGTGTTCAATAATGGTGAGGCAATGTTCATACACCACTTCAGGAACGCTGAGGTCTAATACCACATCGGGGCTATGGTGTTTGATTTGTTCAGCTAATTGATGCTCGCGCAAAGAGATCCCGGCAAGCACAAGATCAGGATCATTTTGAATGGCCATCACGGCTTCTTTTCCCATGCGCCCATGGGCGCCGCACACGAGGATCCGGATCATTTCGCTGTTTCCTTAATTGTAATAATTTCACCATTGACTGCTTTACTCTCAGGGCCGAGCAAATAGACATATTCCTTCATATAGACACTTGGATCTTGCAGCGCTTCATGCAAAATCGCAGGATAAGCTTGTTTGCGGATCCGAGTCGCCGTCGGCGGCGGGATAATCGCATTGACTCGAATGCGAGTGCCGGCCTCTAATTCATCCGCCAGGATCTGCATAAAGTTAATGATCCCCGCTTTAGCCACACCATAGGCGCCCCAATACGCTTGCCCTTTAATGCCGACGGTATCGGCTGTAAAAAGTATACGGGCATCTGCTGATTTTTTGAGTAACGGCAATAACGCCTGGGTCAGCAAAAAAGGCGCATGTAAATTCGTTTGAATAATGTCATACCATTTTTTTACCTCTTGTAACTCTATGGGGCTAAGCCCGCCGAGTACGGCAGCATTATGTAATAGGCCATCGAGTCGACCAAATTGTGCTTCTATCAGTGCACTGACCTGTTGATAATCTTCAGGGCGGGCGCCTTTTAGATCCAGAGGTAAAATAATGGCATGGGTTGAGCCTTGTGCTTCGATTTCATCATAGACTTTTTCAAGTTTATTTAGGGTGCGGCCTAATAAAATCACGGTCGCGCCTGCTGCAGCCAACGTTTTGGCGGCCACCTTACCTATGCCTTCGCCGGCCCCTGTGACCAGGATCACGCGATCATGTAATACGTTATTTGTAGGAACAGTAGGGGACATGTGCATAAAACACCTGAGTCTAGGGTAACCCTAGATAATAATCGATATGCCTATCCGGCTTCAAGTAGCTCTTTGCCTTACAATCTAAGCAGGATAGGTTTTGAGAGGGGTTCCTGGTCCACATAGGCTTGTGAACTGACCTGTTTAACGAGTACCGCGGGTTGTAAGGTTTGCTCTGTGTGGGCTTTAAGTTTCTCAATACACGCTTCTAGGGTTGCATTCTTATCAAGTCCTAATATATCGAATATGGAAGGTGAACCTGCGGGGTAAGTGTTTACTGAATTTTCGCCCAGCACGTTCCGTGAATGCACAGGCATAGGCGCGAAAATGGGTGCCTGATAAACGAGTGGTCTGGAGCGCTGAGGAGCGTTAGAGTTAACTTGTGTAAGTTGCCATGCGGCATATTTGAGTTGACGCAACACGTCAGCATGTTCAGCTTTAGCCTCGTTTAGGGTGCGCCGCATTTCTTCATAGGTGTTGTCGAGTTGTTTAATTTCTTCGTTTAAAGTGCGATGTATAGTTTTATTCTCATCATTGGGTTGCTCAAGTACTTCGCGCAATGTCCGCGCAGCCTCATTGAGTAACGGTTTTTTTTGGATGCTAATTTTATCATGATGGCGTGCTAAATCGTATTCCATGGCTTTTATTTTCAAATAATAAAAACTATCTTTAAATCCCAGTACGGTATGCTCAGCCTTAAGAATTTGATAACGTAATAGAGCGCATTCCGCTTCACAAGGATTATTTTCAAAATCAGCCACGCGTTCTTCTAGTTTTAATTTTTTCTGCGCAATGCCTTGATTAAAAAAATGAATTAGATATTCTAAATCGTCAATCTTATACATTTGGTATTAATCCATGAATAATTGTTATAACTAACATAATACCATAAGTGTATCAAAACAAAAGTATTATATATTTATTAAAAAAAGCATTAATGTCACATTAATCATTATGTTAAAATGAAATGTTGCTGTGAATTTAGTAAAAACGATCGCGCGGTGAACGCAGGGAATAAGGACTTGAAGAAGCTAAGGCCATCAATAAATTTAAGCCCCTCCTGCGGCATTGCAAGCTCGAACTATGCTATTCTCTTAAACATACCCTAATAATGAGGTCTTAAATGAATTATGTGGAGTCCGTATTAATGCCTGGTGAAAAGATCATCGAAAAGGCACAAATTCATTGGTTTATTTTTGTGGTCGATGTCATGATATTAATCATAGGCTTGTGGTCTGCGCACATCCAATTTTTATTGGCCGCAGTGATAGTGGTCATGGGACTGTATCTGACCGCCCGGGATATCATTTATTATTTAGCCACGGAATTGGCCCTGACCAATAAGCGCGTGATTGCTAAATTTGGTTGGGTTCAACGTAATACTGTAGAATTAAGCTTATCCCGAGTGGAAAGTTTAACTGTAAATCAAAGCATTTTTGGTCGGATGTTCAACTTTGGAACGTTGACAATAAATGGGATAGGCGGGATACAAACCCCTATACCTCTGATTGCCGATCCGCTAAAATTCCGCAGTAATACCCTAAATTTAATTGATAAACCTTAGAGCCATCATGTCTTTTGAACCGCACTATTCTTTTAAGCAATTTCTTGCGCCTCGATATTATTTAACTTGGATCTGCTTATTTTTTGCTTACCTGATTGCACGTCTGCCGTTTAAGTGGCAACAAAAATTAGGACGCAGTTTAGGACGTAGCGTGTATTATTTTATGCCTAAACGGCGGCACATCACGTTGACCAATTTACGTTTATGTTTTCCAGAATTAAGCGATCAGCAAAGAATACATCTCGCCAAGGAAAGTTTTGGCGAAGTGGGATTAGGGGCGATAGAAGCTGCAGTCACGATATTGGGGCATCCGGAAAAATTAGCCAACCGTGTGCAAGTAGAAGGCATGCCTTATGTCGAGGCAGTTTTAAAGCAAAAACGCGGCATTATTATTATGGGCGGACATTTTGCGTCCCTCGAGTTGGCGGGGTATTTAGTGGCAAAATTAGTGCCGCTCCATGCGACCTACCGTCCACTTAAAAATAAACTCATCGATTATTTAGTATATAAACAACGCAAATCGCATTTTCATGGGGTTATTCATCGCAGCGATATCCGCGGCATGGTGGCAGCACTAAAACGGGGCGAAGCGATCTGGTACGCACCGGATCAAGATTATGGCGCCAAGCACAGTGTATTTGCGCCCTTTTTTGGTATTCCGACGGCTACCGTTACGGGACTTTCACGTCTCGCAAAATTAAGTGGGGCGGTGGTGATCCCTGGTTTTCAATTTCGCGTCGGCGAAGGATATCGTTTTATTGGTTTGCCGCCGCTGGAGAATTTTCCTTCAGAAGATCCTATGCAAGATGCCACGCAAATCAATGAGATCCTCGAGCGCATGATCCGCATGCATCCCGAACAATATTTATGGCAACATCGCCGTTTTAAAACCAGACCTGAAGGCGAAAAAGGCGTGTATTAGGGGGTGTGGACTTGCCCCCTTTGTAAAGCTGAATCTTGGTCACAAATACAGGACTTACGAAAAATGCGGCTGTCAGGATGTTTTTTTGCTCATGGCTGTCGCAAAATCGCCAAAAAACACCCTGACAGCCGCATTTTTCGTAAGTCCTGAAATAGTCTGTAAAGGGAGTCGGCCATAGAAGCGGGGAGTTCGATAAGCTTGTCCCCTTTTCAAAGGGGGCAAGCTTATCGAACTCCCCGCTTCTACGGCGGACCTTCTTTACAAAGTGGGAATGTTTCTTCCGACCGCACTGATCAAATAATTCACATCACAATCTGCGCTTAGTTTAAAGGCTTTAGTAAAGGGCTGATAACTCATGCCACGTAGATGCTCAACGTTAAATCCTTGCTCACGCAACATGCGTGAGAGTTCGGCAGGGGTAATAAATTTAGCGTATTCATGGGTGCCTTTGGGGATCATCTTTAAAATATATTCCGCACCGATAATGGCGAGTAGAAATGATTTTACATTGCGATTCAGGGTAGATAAAAACAACATCCCTCCAGGCTTTAATGCGTAGGCGCAGGCCGCAATAATGGCAGTGGGATCCGGCACATGCTCTAACAATTCCATACAGGTAATGGCATCAAACGCGTGGTGATGTTGCTGGGTAAAAACTTCAATAGGGCTGCAATGATAAGTGATGCTTAAGTGCTGGGCTGATGCATGCGTGCGCGCCACCTCGAGTACATCTTCAGCTAAATCTACACCGACCGCATGCGCTCCTGCACGCGCTAAGCTTTCCGTGAGGATCCCGCCTCCACAGCCGATATCTAACACATGTTTGCCGGCTAAATTAATCTGTTCTTGAATAAATGCTAGGCGCAAAGGGTTTAAGTCATGCAGCGGTTTTAATGGACCGGAAGCCTCCCACCAATCATCGGCTAGCTTATTGAATTTATTGATCTCTTCAGTGCTCAAGTGCGCATCTTTAGTCATCGCTTCTGATCCATATGTATGTTAAAATACGCCAGTTTATCAGGTTTCAATATAGAGGTTACAAAAAGTCATATGAGCACCCTAGCCAAAGAAATTTTCCCGATCAATATCGAAGATGAGCTCAAGCAATCTTATCTAGATTATGCCATGAGCGTGATTGTGGGCCGGGCGTTGCCGGATGTGCGCGATGGTTTAAAACCTGTGCACAGACGCGTACTGTTTGCGATGTATGAACTCAGCAATGATTGGAATAAACCCCATAAAAAATCCGCGCGTTTAGTCGGTGATGTGATCGGTAAATACCATCCGCATGGCGATACCGCCGTGTACGATACTATTGTGCGTATGGCGCAACCTTTTTCTTTACGTTATTTATTGGTCGATGGCCAAGGAAACTTCGGTTCGGTAGACGGGGATCCGCCTGCGGCAATGCGTTATACCGAAGTGCGTATGAGCAAAATGGCGCATCAGCTGTTAGCCGATTTGGATAAAGAAACCGTTAATTTTGCCCCGAACTACGATGAAACTGAATTTGCCCCGACAGTATTGCCGACCCGTGTGCCGAATCTACTGGTTAACGGTTCCTCCGGGATTGCAGTCGGTATGGCGACCAATATTCCGCCACATAATTTAACTGAAATTATCAATGGCTGTTTCGCCTTGATGGATAACCCGGATATCACTTTAGACGAACTCATGGTGCATATCCCCGGGCCTGATTTCCCCACCGCCGGAATCATTAATGGCCGCGCCGGCATTGTTGAAGCCTACCGCACCGGGCGTGGGCGTATTTATGTGCGCGCAAAAACGCATATTGAAGTCGATGACAAAAATCAAAAACAAAGCATCATTATTGATGAGCTCCCCTATCAGGTCAATAAAGCCAAGCTCATTGAGCGGATTGCAGAATTAATTAAAGAACATAAGGTAGAAGGCATTACCGCACTGCGTGATGAGTCCGATAAAGACGGTATGCGCGTCGTGATCGAAGTGCGGAAAAATGATAATGCCGAAGTGCTGTTAAATAATTTATACACCTTAACGCCAATGCAAAATGTGTTTGGTATTAATTTGGTGGCGCTAGAAGACGGCCAGCCTAAAATATTTACCTTAAAACGATTAATACAGGCGTTTATTTCCCATAGACGCGAAGTGGTGACGCGGCGCACGATTTATGATTTACGCAAAGCGCGCGAGCGGGCGCATATTTTAGAAGGTTTGGCGATTGCGCTGACCAATATTGATCCGATTATTACACTGATTAAACAATCTAAAAATCCTATGGAGGCAAAGGAAAAATTATTAGGCCAAATCTGGCAACCTTCGAGCTTTATTCCTTATGCTGATTATATTCGTGATTTAGGTGCGGAATTTACCGATGCGGGATACCGCTTGTCTGATGCCCAAGCGCAAGCCATTTTAGAATTGCGTTTGCACCGTTTAACCGGTTTAGAACAAGATAAAATTTTAACAGAATACCAAGAGCTGCAAGCGTTGATCCAAGTGTTAAAAGAAATTTTGCAAAATCCAGATACCTTAATGCGCGTTATTCGTGAAGAATTACTGGAAGTTAAAGGTGAATTTGGTGATGCCAGACGAACAGAAATTTTATCGAGCCAGCAAGATTTAGATACGGAAGATTTGATTCCTGAAGAAAATGTGGTGGTGACACTCTCGCAACAAGGTTATGTTAAATACCAACCCCTAGATGTCTATCAAGCGCAACGCCGCGGCGGGCGCGGTAAATCGGCAGCGACTGTGAAAGAAGAAGATGCGGTGGATCAATTATTAGTGGCGAGCACGCATGATACGATATTATGTTTCTCCAGTCAGGGTAAACTCTATTGGCTGAAAGTGTATCAATTACCCCAAGCAGGGCGTTCTTCACGCGGCAGGCCCATCATTAATTTATTGCCTTTGGCCGAAAATGAAAAAATTAATACCTTGTTGCCCGTACGTGAATTTGATGCCGAACATTTTGTGGTGATGGTGACGAGCACGGGTGTGATCAAGAAAACCGCCTTAAGTGAATTTTCCAGACCGCGCGCAAGTGGTATTATTGCGGTGGATTTAATCGGCGAAGATAAACTAGTTCAAGCGGCGATAACAAAAGGTTCGGATGATATTTTACTCTTTACTAATGCGGGGAAAGTCATCCGCTTTAGTGAAGAGCAATTACGCCCCATGGGACGCGCTGCCAGAGGCGTGCGAGGGATTAAACTTGCGGCGCATCAACAAGTAATTTCTTTAGTGATCGCCAAAGAAGGCGGCGCCATTTTAACCGCAACGCATAATGGTTACGGTAAACGCACACCTGTGAGTGATTACCCGACCCACGGCCGTGGCGGTCAAGGCGTGATTTCCATACAGGTGACCGAACGCAATGGCGCAGTGGTTGATGCGGTGCAAGTATTTGATCAAGACGAAGTGATGTTAATTTCTGATCAAGGTACGCTAGTGCGCACAAGAGTCGATGAAATTTCCGTGATCGGTCGTAATACCCAAGGGGTACGCTTAATTCAACTGGGCGCACAAGAACATTTAGTGGGCTTGAGTCGGATTGAAGGGATAGAAGACGGGGAGTGTGTGGATGAGGGTGAGACTGTAAGCGAGTGATTGAGTATTTTTATCCCACTGCATTTTTTTTGTCCGTTTTGTAAAGGACCGAGAGAAGAGCTTGCCCCCTTTGTAAAGGGGGTGGCCGCTTCGGCCGGGGGATTTTAACAATGTCTGATGCACATCAAGCATCTCAAAATCCCCCCGGCCGAAGCGGCCGACCCCCTTTACAAAGGGGGCAAGCTTCGGGCGGAGATCTATGGATTTGTTTATTGCACCTTCACCACTTTCTGTATCAACACTGGCTGACAAGGCACATCATCATAATACGGCCCACGAGCACACGTAGGTAAACCGCTAATTTTTTCCAACACATCAAACCCGTGTATCACTTTGCCAAATACTGTATACCCATTCGGAATATCAAACAATTCATTATTATCTAAATTAATAAAAAATTCCGAAGTCGCAGAATCAGGATCATTACTGCGCATCATCGCAATTGTACCACGCGTATGATGGGGTGAAAGCGAAGCTTCATTGTGGATAGGCGCATGTGTTTCTTTCGCTTTAAAATTGCTATCATAACTTCCGGCTTGAATAATAAAACCAGGCAAGACTTGATGCACTTGAGTATCGTCGTAAAATGCTTCATGCACGTATTGCGTAAAATTTTCCACGGTTTGTGGCGTCATATCGTTAAACAATTCTATGACTATGGAGCCGACATTGGTTTGTATTTCATAAATAGGACGTGTGCTTGAACTAGAAACAGATGGACTCTGCGGCTCTAGCATTCCAGGCGTATCGGGAGTAAATGCCCATAACAGCGGACAAAAACATAAAAATAAAAGAAACCTTGCTAACTTCTTCATGACCACCGAACTCCTGCATATTCATATATTATTTTTATCGGATATAATGCATTTATGTTGAGAATTATCTTTACATTATAACATGCGTAACATGATGAGAATATTAAAGCCCCGTAATTAGGTTAAACCATGACAACTCCAGTAAAAACACGTTTTGCGCCCAGTCCCACCGGCCACTTACATTTAGGCAATATGCGGACGGCTTTGTTCAATTATTTATTAGCAAAAAAATCCGGTGGCATTTTTTTATTGCGCATCGAAGACAGCGACGAACAAAGAAGTGAGTTAATATACTTGGACTCTCTGATGCAAGACTTGCGTTGGTTAGGCCTAGAGTGGGACGAAGGCCCCGAAGTTGGCGGCCAAAAGGGTCCTTATTTACAAACCGATCGCAGTGCAATTTATGAAACGTTTTATCAGCAGTTGCTAGAGGCTAATCAAGCCTACCCGTGTTTTTGCACGGCCGAACAGCTGGCCATGAGTCGAAAAATGCAGCGCATCGCAGGCCAGGCACCGCGTTATGCCGGCACCTGTGCCCATTTAAGTCCTGATCAAGCAGCGGAGAAAAAGGCCAAAGGCCTACCGTTTACCCTGCGGTTTCGTTTACCGAAAAAACAAAGTTTGCGTTTTGATGATTTAGTTAAAGGACCACAACAATTCCAAACTGAAGATATCGGCGATTTTATTATTAAACGCTCTACCGATGCGCCCTCGTTTATGTTTTGCAATGCCATTGATGATGCGCTCATGGAAGTCACGCACGCTATCAGAGGCGAAGATCACCTGACCAATACGCCACGGCAGTTATTAATTCTGCAAGCCCTGGGCCTGCCTGCGCCGCAATACGGCCATATCACTTTAATTGTAGGCAGTGATAACAGTCCATTATCTAAACGCCATGGATCAAAAAGCATCAGACAACTGCGCGAGATGGGCTTTTTACCCGAAAGTTTAACCAATTATATGGCGCGCCTTGGCCATTATTACCCTGAAAATCAGCTTTACAGCTTAGCTCAACTGGCCGAAAATTTTTCAGACACCCAATTAGGCAACTCCGCCGCCCGTTATGATGAGCAGCAACTCAACTATTGGCAAAAGGTAAGTTTAACGCGTTTAAGCGATGCCCAAATCTGGACTTGGCTGACATTAGAAGTAGGGGATATCGTACCCACTGATAAGCATGCATTGTTTGTAAGTTTACTGCGATCTGAGTTAGTATTACCTAAGGATGCACGCATTTGGGCTCAGCGGGCGTTTACGCCTGATTTGGCGTATACCGATGAAGCGTTAGATGTATTAAAAGCGACTCCCACAAGCTTTTTTGAGGCGGCAACCATAGCCCTAAAAGCAGGCACGGACTATGCTGTATTTATGAGTACGCTGAAAGAAAAAAGTGGCTTAAATGGTAAGGCGTTGTTCCAGCCTCTGCGTGCGGCTTTAATGGGTACGCTACAGGGGCCTGAGTTAGCAAGATGGTGGGGATTGTTATCTGAGCAGTACCGTATATCTCGTTTGGCTGGCTTTCAGAAGTTTGGGTAGTCGTACGAATGTAATTGTTTTAAGATATGCTTAAGTTCTCCGTGTTACTCTGTTTTTGGAGTTTAGGGATAAATTAGGTTTAAAGGCATAATTTCATGACACCCGCACTTAAATCAGCATTTGAAGCCATTTTGGCATTTAACGACCAGTCACTGGGATCGCTTACGAATGCCATTGTCTCGGGTAGCACGGCTTTTTCTTCACCCCTTAATCAATCCTCTGATGAAGACCCAACAAAAGGTCAGACTTTACTGCATGCGGCAATCAATTTAAACGCCGGCGATGATGCGCTTAAGCAAAAGATACGTACAGATATAATTAACTATCTGATTACCCAAATTAACAATGAAAAAAAATGGGCGCGACATCCTTTTAGAATGACTGATAATGAAGGTGATACGCCTTTACACTCGGCCTTGAAATTACCAGCGCCTGATACGATTACTGCCAATCAATTATTAGATACCAAGCAAATTGATCTTACTGCAAAAAATAAGGCAGGGCAGACAGCTTATGATATAGCTTTGGCGAAAGCTCCAGGCCAACAAGTTTCTGAAGAATTATTAGAGCGTTTAAAGACACAAGAGGTTCTAGCAAAAGAATCAGCCATAACTCCTGTGCTAACAAACACCTTGAAATACGATGATAAATCGCAACCCTTACTCGCAAAAGCAATGGGAATTAATCCATCATTGCCTAAGGAAGAATCTGAAGGGCAAGCATTGCTCTCCGCTATGTTAGCGAAAAAAGGATCGAGCGCTGGAGAAGAAGCAAACCGCCTCAATCTTATTCAATATCTTATCGCAGAAATTAAAAAGTCCTCTCTTTGGTATCCTCATCCTTTAACCAAAGTAGATAAAGACGGCAATATTCCATTACATGTGGCCATAAAGAATAAAGAAATTGAAGTAGTGAAGGCCTTGCTTCTGCCCGATGCTAATGGTTTATTTTATGGTGTCAATGAAAAAGATAAAGAGGGTAATACCCCTTTGCACATTGCAATTAGTTTAAATGCTTGGTCTATCGTCAGGTTACTCGTAGAAACCAAAAAAGCAGATTTATCCCTAAAAGATGGCCAAGGCAGAGAGGCTTTTGCTTTATTAGATGCAGAGCATAGCATCCCTGAGGGTGAGGAATATAGTCAATTAGGTGATCAATTAAAATCAGAAGGCGTAAAAAAAGCTGAATCAGAAGAAGAGAAAAAACGTAAAGCAAGTACCTATTCATTTGACGCAGTCCTACGCAAATTACTCGACTGCGATGAAACAGCATTTGATTTACTCAAAACTGCGATGCCAGAAACCACAACAACCACTTATTCACTCCTTAATCAAGTCAATGTGGACCGTCAAACTTTGTTGCACTTGGCAATTAAGTTAAATGTGGGAGATGATGTTGAGAAACAAAGAGTACGTAAAGAGGTTATTGCCCACCTAATTACTGAAATTAAAAAAGAAAAAAAATGGGTATTTCATCCTTTTAATATGGTTGATAAAGATGGGGATACCCCTTTACATGCGGCCATTAAAGCTAAAGATCAGTTAACTATTGATGCATTGCTCGCTCCAAATCCAGATTCTTTAATAAAAATCGATTTAACTATAAAAGATAAAGATGGCCATACGCCATTACATTTGGCTATCGAAGCTGGGAATGTTGCATTAGTAGAGCAATTACTGAAAGCTGGCAAGTGTGACTTAACTAGTCTTTATAAATCAGGTGATACGCATCTACATACTGCAATTAGAAAAGATCTTTGGGCAATTGTTAAGCTGTTAGTAGACTATCAATTTAATGTCGATCTAAAGGGTACTAATGATAACGTATCTGCTTATTATTTAATTGCTCAAGGACACTCTGTCCCTGAGGAATATGCAGGTTTACTGGAGCGATTGAAATCATCAGATGTAAAGGCAAAAGAACTTGCAGATAATAAAGAGCAAGAAGCAAAAGAGCGTGCTGAAAAGCAAAAGCGTGAAACAGAAGAGCGTTCTTTTCCAACGGTATTAGGAAAGTTGAAGGATTGTAATGAAGGCTCATTTTTTGCACTTAAAGAGGCCCTGGGCGAAAAATACAACAATTACGAATTATTGCGTCAATCTGATCCCGAGAAGGGGACTTTGCTGCATGCGGCGATTGCTTTACCCATAGAGGATAAGACTAAAGTAATACGTGCACAGATTATTACCTATCTGATTGAAGGTATTCGTGCAACAACTTGGCTTAGAAATCACCCTTTAAGCGCAATAGATGCAAAAGGCAATACGCCATTACATTTGGCCATTATTAATAAAGACAGCGAGACAGTCACCACTGAGTTTGTTAAAAAAGAGCAAGTTGATCTCACTGTCCAAAATTTAAAAGGTGAAACTGCTTTACATTTGGCTATAAAGAATAACGATCCCGCAATGGTTGCTGAATTACTGAGCGCAGGGAAGGCTAATCTTTCATTAGTCAATGACCAGCAAGAAACTGCTTATGCGTTAGCCATAAGGTTAGAACTTGAAGATATGAATGGATTGTTGGAAAGCCTAAAGCCAGATGAAGTTAAAGCTGCTGAGAAAAAAACAAAAGACGGTAATGAATTACCAATATCCACTACTTCGTTATTGACTAACTTTAATGGCTATTTTACTGGGAATTTAACTTCTGATAACGCTAATGCTTCCAATGGAAATGGTGAAAGATCTGGTTACTTTGCCGGCAGTGGAGCTTTATTAGATACTCTCGCGGCTAAAGCGTCTACTTATATGTATCGCGAAACCAGTGTAGCACCTGAACACAAAGGTTCAGCGAGTAATTCGCATGGTTCAACAAGCTCTCAGAGTGCTTTTCCAAGTTCCATGATTTCGAGTGTTACATCGGCAACAAGTCTCACCTCTTCTTCTGAAACTACTCACAGTCGGAACCGCGAGGAACTAAATGATGCAAGAAGCGTTGTTGCAGCTATCAAATTTAACACCGAAAGCGCTCAAAATGGTGTGGTTTCACAGGAGCAACCAACAAAAAAACGGGAGCTTTCACCAGAGGTTATCGCAGCCATTACTGCGATTGAGGAACTAGGAAAACCCCCATCTGATGTCCGGCAATTGGATAAAGATTTACTATATTTTCTAGGATATGTAAATGCAATAATTGAATCGCAATCAACGCAGAATGCGAACATTAATGATGATTTAAATTTATTTAAACAAAATTTACTGCTATTAAAAGATAACGAAGAAAATTTGAAGCCCGTAAGTTCTGATGAAGTCACTCTGATTGTAAGTACTTTTAATAAATTATCTCCTTCCTTACAAGAAGTGATAAAACCGAAATTAACAGTCTTAGCAGAAGAGTTCAAATGGGTGGCTTTGCAAGAAGATCTTACAAAACCGAAACCTCTCAATTTTAATACTACATCAATTATGCTTTTAGCTAAAGCCACATCGAATGAAAGTGCTAATACAAAAGAACAAGAAATCATACAACATATTTTAGAGTTACGTTCAGTTTTGATTTCAATTCATACTCAATTTGAAACATCATCAGCTGGAAATGTCCCGGATGTAATTTCTCTAAATTTAATCCAAATTGCCAATGCTGCTTCAACATTAATTGATGCGCTGAAAAATGACAAAATCACTGATAAATTAGAAGCGTTGCAAGCATTTAACAAGCTAGCCATACCCTCGATACTTGCGCTTGAAGGGCAAGGCAGCTGGAATTCGTCATTTACTAATGTATTTCGTAGATTGGTACTGGCTGTTCTTAATTTTTGGTATGGGAACGAGATAGAAGAGGCTCCGTCACAGGCTATCTCAACAAATGCACCCACCACAAGCTCTGCAACATCACAGCTCTTAATTACGGGGATAGATATCGCACATGCATGCTCACTCAGTAGCTGGCGCAAAGAGATTGATAACAGCATGAAAGTTTACGTACCCCCTGCAGTTTTATCTGGCTAATAGTCATTCTTTTAATTCATCGACTTCTTGTTCTCTTTGGCAATAGAGCAGTGTGCAAACTTTGAGCAATCACTTCGCATTGTCCCCACCCCAAATCTGCATTATAATTAATTCCACCTAAGGGATTTACACTATGCTCTACATCCACAACAGCTTTACCAAACAAAAAGATTTATTCACACCGATTACCCCAGGCAAAATCAATATGTATGTCTGCGGCATCACGGTGTACGATTATTGCCATATCGGCCATGCGCGCACGGTTTTGGCTTTTGATGTGATGTATCGTTATTTACTTGCCCGCGGTTTTGAGGTTAATTATGTTCGTAATATCACGGATATCGACGATAAAATCATCAAGCGCGCGCATGAGAATAAGGAATCAGTCGAAACCTTGGTTGATCGTTTCATATTAGCCATGCATGAAGATTTTGCGGCTTTAGGTGCACAATCACCGTCCCAAGAACCTAGAGCCACCCAAACCATCCCGCAAATGATTGCGATGATTACAACGCTCATAGCAAATGGTTACGCCTATGTCGCAAAAAATAACGACGTGTACTATCACGTGCGTAAGTTTGCAAGTTATGGCGCACTATCGCACCGTAAACTAGATGATTTATGTGTAGGCGCCAGGGTTGATGTGAATGAAGATAAACAAGATCCGCTCGATTTTGTGCTTTGGAAAGCTGCTAAACCGGGCGAGCCCAGTTGGCCTTCACCCTGGGGCTTAGGGCGGCCGGGCTGGCATATTGAATGTTCGGCCATGGCCACCGATATTCTAGGTGAGACTTTAGATATCCATGGCGGTGGCCATGATTTAGTGTTTCCGCATCATGAAAATGAGCGCGCGCAATCCGAAGGTGCTACCGGTAAGCATTTTGTGAACCTGTGGATCCATACGGGTTTTGTCGAAGTCGATGCGGAAAAAATGTCTAAATCTTTAGGTAACTTTTTTACCATACGCGATGTTTTAAAAACCTTTGATGCGCAAACCGTGCGTTTTTTCTTAATTTCCAGCCATTACAGAAGTCCAGTTAATTATTCTCAAGAAAATCTGCAGCAAGCGCGGGCCTGTTGTGAACGTTTGTATTTAGCGCTACGTTGCAGAAAATTAAGCGAGGTGGAACTGGATGAAAATAACGCTTACGTCAAACGTTTTTATGCCGCTATGGATGATGATTTTAATACTCCTGAAGCCTTATCGGTATTATTTGATTTGGCCAGAGAAGTCAATATTGCGAGTAGTTTAGACAGTAGTCATGCAGATGAACTTGCCAGCGTATTGAAACAACTTGCCGGTACCATAGGTTTATTAAGTTTAGCGCCGGAAGTGTTTTTTCAGCAGACGAGTAAACCCAGCGCCAACTTAGATGCGCTTAGCAATGATGCCATCGAGCAATTGATTGCCGATCGCAAGGCCGCGCGTCTTGCTAAAGATTTTGCCAAAGCCGATGCGATCCGTAACGAGTTATTAGATAAAGGTGTAATTCTCGAAGATAATGCTACTGGTAGCTGCTGGCGCAGGAGTTAAATATGAATGCAATAAAGGTCGATAAACTATTAAAAGCCCAAGCTATATTTGAGCAATTTCGTCAAGATATGCAAGATGAAAAATAGGAAGCGTTTTGAACGCTCCTCTATGCTATCTTTTTTGACAAACAGTGGCGCACTTCTTCATCAATTTTCTAAGACGAATGTACTTCTATAACATGCCCAGCAGCATATTCATGCAATATACTTGCGATAAAAGTTTGATAAGGTAAGCCTTTATAGGCCGCTTTTTGTTTTAAACGATCAAGATCGCCACTGGAGATCCGCAGGGTGATCCGTTCGTCTTTGCGCAAGGTATTAGTCGCAGCTCTTTTTGCTCGCGTCATTTGTGCAGCTAAATCAGGAACGCTTTTTAATTGGTCTTGGTCAACTGCTCTATCAATGGCCTTGGCTATTTCCGCTTCTTCTATATCTAGCTTAATGTTAAAAACGTCACGGTCTTTCATTTGTTTCCCCTTTAAATAACATCTCAATAACCCCGGGAAACAGGAAGTTATTTAGCTCCGTCATTGCGAGCCGTAGGCGAAGCAATCCAGGTTTAGATGCTTGATTTAAAACAGAAACCTGGATTGCAGCAAAGCTACGCTCCTCGCAATGACGGTGCTGGGTGTATCTTATTTCCTGGGGTTATTGATAAGTAACTAATATATCTAATAAGCCACCAGATTCTATGGCTATGATCACTTGCTCAGCACTAATTCCCCTCTGCTTAATCAGAAACTGATTTTTTTCAGCTGAAAAATTAAAATATAGCTTTCCGTGCATAATAATGTCAATGCTTTGGTATTAAGTTATAACACCTTTGCAGCAGGGGCTAAGGCAGCCTAATTCCAAGCCTATTTCCCAAAGCGCTAGCAATGTTAGGGTTTGCAAAAGTGGGCGTTAACAAAATGAGGCACAGCCACCTCAAATAACTTCGCAGTATTTTTGCAAGCAATATAGGCATTAAATGAGGAGCCGTATTTCATTTCAGTATCTATTTTATACATTAACGATAGGATTGCTGATAATTTACCATTAATACCATTGTGAAGCATGACCTATAACTAAAGAATGTAAAATGACTGGTTGTATGTTATACTATTTATAAGTTATCATTCAAAATGATGTTTAGATTATAACTGGAGTAGTACATATGCCGCAGATTACTAGCGCTGTAGAAAAGGATTTGGCCAAAAAATTAAATGAATATGTGATGAGCATAGGTAGCGATCTTGGCGAATATCCACGCCATTATGCTGCATATCAAGCGGCATCAGAGGGAATCAGCTTCTTTCGAAGCGCTCAAGCGCGAGCAGCGGATTATGCAAACTTTTGTGCAGCAGCTTTTACGGTATTGACAGCAGCTGAAAGTAAGACTTTTACGAACAAAAATACATTACTTGATCAGGTAGATAAAGCTATGGCATTGGCTACAAGCTTGAAAAATGATCCGGATTTGGCCAATAAAATTCTTAACCATGCATTAAATCTGATGATGAATGCAAATTTTGATTGGAACAAGGAAGATGACTCAAGATATAAAATTTCAAATATATTTGCATTAAAACGCCAGATACATGGCTTCTATTTCACTAAAGTAGGCGGCGCAACCCTCAGTCCGTTAACCCCTTGGCATCTTACTATTTTAGAAACCTATTTTTATAAACATTTTGAGAAAAAGGATCCTGCAGTGTCTTCAGCGTCGACTATTGCGCCTAATAATAGGATAGCAAGACTTACTGCAGCAGCTAGATGTCATGATGATGTGATTACCTCCGGCAATGCTAAAGATGAGGCTAAGGGCCTCGCATTTACGTTTAATGATGAGCTGTCTACTTTTGTTTTGCTTCAGGAAATTGATTTTAAAATCGAAGAGGCGAAAAAAATAATTAGCACTAAGCCAGGTAAAGCCAATGAAGCACTTACTGATTTGCTGCAATCAATGTTTACCCTTGAATTAAAGTTTGATAACAATGATGCGGTAAATAATGAACGCCTAAGTTTAGAACTAATAAAAAGAATATTTTACCTAAAAAGCCAGATCCGCACCTCCTATTTCGCTAAAGCTTCTGGAGTAGGGATTAGTTCCCTGACTATTGCACACCTTGCACAGTTGGAAACATATTTACACAATTGTTTTCATAAAAAAAATACCAATATCATTTCGCCTGATAAAATTACCTGGAAAGATAAGCTCACGGCAGGGGTTGAATGTTATGATAATTTGATGAGTACAGGCAATATTACAGATGACTCTAAGCGCCTGACTGGGGCAACTGAGGGGGATTTGTCTGACATTATTTTTATTCAGCAAATGGATTTCAAAATTGCAGAGGCTGAAAAATTAATTAGCACTAATCCACAGCAAGCTAATGAAAGTCTCAGCGGCCTACTAGACTCAATGATTGCAAGAAATTTTATTTTTCCAGAAAATCAAGCGCTAAGCTTAGAAACAATAAAAAAGATATTTTCTCTAAAACGCCAGGTACAATCCTCTCATTTTGCTAAGCTTTCTAAAATAAACATTAACAAATCAACTGGCATGCAGCTTAATCGTTTGGAGGAATGTTTTTGCCAGTATTTCACGGATAAAAACAGTAAGACGCTTAAAGATGGGGAGTGTTTTGGGGAGGAATCTAGATTAAGAGTTATTGCTAAATGTCATGAAGATGTGATTCAAACAGGTGATATTTCAGCTGATGCTAAGAGTCTTCCTGCTACACAGGAAATTAAGCTCGCTGCAATTATTTTTTTCCAGGAAATAGACTTTGCTATCGAGCAAGCTAAAGCATTAATTACCTTAAATCCAGTAAAAGCCAATGGCATCGTCACGGCTGCGATGATGCGTATAATTAAAGCATCCTACGGATTGGCAAACTGCAATGCAGGTTTTGCAGCAATAGATAAAATATTTGTTGTAAAACGCCATATTCATGAATCTCATTTTTGTAAAGATCTGAATGATGCAACTGCTCAGCAGGCTTCTGTGTCTCTTCATAATTTGGAGCAATATTTTTATAAACGTTTTGATAAAGAGGCAAGCCTTACTGATCGTAATCGTGAAAACAAATTAATTGCTGCCTGTGAATGTCATAACGATATAATAACCTCAGGCAGTATTTCTGAAGATAAAAAATCTTTACCCGCTGCAAAGGAGGGAGCACTAAAAATAGCTATTGATTCAAAAGAACCCTCCGGCAATTATAGTGAAGCTTTAATGCGAACACTTCATATGCGTAATCAGTTAGGGCTTTTGCCTGCGCTAAACGCCTTCACCACTCTTTTAGCGTCGATGAACCCAGTCATTTCTTTTACTGAAACGGGTAAAAATTTAGAAGAAAAGCAAGTAAATAAAACAAATAAAGTCACTCAATGTAATCAAATACTCTCATCAGCTGTGCAGTTAATTTTCGTGGAGTCTGCTGATAAAAGTAAAACTGAAAATGGTATGGATAAGATACAGACCATATTTGCAATAAAGCGGAAATTGCTTGAGGCAAGAGTTAATAGCATCAACACTGATGTTCTTCTTAATAAAGATAAAGGTAGTCCGGATGCTGCTGTATACGCTTACAGCACGCGAGAATGTCTGGATCAACTTGAAGCTTATTGTGTTGAGAGAATGAGCAATAAAGATGATTACACCCATTTCTGGACGGGGAAAAGTACACGTGCTGAGAAATTAACTTTGGCGCTTAATTGTATTGACAGCATTATTGAGAAAGGATTTATTAAGAAAGAATATTTAAATGATCCTGCTGCGAGTGATACTCTAGGTCGGATACTAAAAGGGGGTAGAGTCAATCAACTATTAGGTGACCGGCTTGGAACCAGTGCTACCGCCAAAATGACTAAGCCAACTATTAAAATTTTGGTTCCAACGTGGGGAAATGTTAATACGATGGATAGTAGCATGGTTAATATTCGACCTTCTGATTCTACTAAAAGGCCTAAATGGAGAAGACAAATAGACACGGGTATTAGGTAATCACAATCATGGTGATTTTTTATCTTTTAACCCAAACTGATAAGCTCGCCAAGTATTCTCCATCAACATCGCAACCGTCATGGGGCCCACGCCCCCTGGCACGGGTGTGATTAAACGCGCGCGCTCACGCGCAGTCGCAAACTCCACATCCCCGACGATTTTGCCATGCTCTAAACGATGGATCCCCACATCAATAACAACCGCATCTTTTTTTATCCACTCCCCTTGAATTAAATGCGGCTTGCCGGCACAGGCAATCAGGACATCGGCTTGCTTCACATGCTGGGCTAATTCTTGTGTAAAACGATGACAGACCGTCACGGTCGCGCCTTTTAACAATAATTCCAACGCCATAGGCCGACCGACCACATTTGAGGCCCCGACCACAACGGTATTCATACCTTTAAGTGCTACTTGTTCATGTTCCAATAGTTTGATTACCCCATAAGGCGTGCAGGGTCTAAGCACAGGATCTCGCGCTGCAAGACGGCCAAGATTATAAGGGTGAAAACCATCCACGTCTTTATGGGGATTGATTGCCTCAATAATTATGTTAGTATCGATGTGTTTGGGTAAAGGGAGTTGCACCAAAATGCCATCGAAGCTGGGGTCATTATTGAGCTCGGCTATCAAGGCGAGTAATTCTGTTTGGCTAGTCATGGAAGGCAGTAGATAATCACGAGTGTCTATACCGACTTGCGTCGCTGCTTCACACTTCTTGGCCACATACAGGACTGATGCTGCATCCTCCCCCATTAATATCACCGCTAATTTTGGCGGACGCAGCTTTTGTTGTGCAGCAATGAGTTGCCCAAGGGTGATTAGGCATTGTTTGGCGATGGCTTTACCATCAATGATCTGTGCGCTCATGGGTTCATGTATCCTTAATGTCTGGATAGTAGTATAACAAGCTAAATTTCGCTTGCAAAGAGCTTTAGCATGTGTTAGCATGCAGACATAATAAGCAAATGAGGTTGACAAATGACTATTAAGATTAATGTGGAGCAAATGACCTGTGCGATTACCCTATCTGGGGTGGATTTAACACAGATCTTGAAGCTCGGGAATGGTTTGAAATTTGATAGAATGCGTGGTGAAACGACAATAACCGCAAATCTAGGTGTTCGGCACGACACTAAAGCAGTAATCGCTTGTATCGCTTACCTAGGCGCTCAAGGCTTGCTTAGAAAAGAGAAAGAAAATAATGATGTCGCTTACATTAGCAATATTATGAAAAATTATCACACTAATACGCCAATCATCTCAAGGAATTTAAGAGAAGGTGGGATCTATGGTGTTCAACATATTGACTCTGATATAGCGGAACAGTCTAAGGATAATAGGTTTAGAGCAGAGATCTGGGCTAGCCTTAATCCACGTCAACAACAGGCACTTCCAGAGTTAAGACCTGAAGGAAAAGAAAATATCGCTGACGCATCCATTACGGGTAATAATCAACGGCTCGCTCGCAAAAAATAAAAGAACACCTGATGTGTCTATGTTGGTAAAAACCAACACGCCTCGATAATCTTAACATTCCCCTTCGTGCCTACGGCCGGAGGGGTTTTGCTTCGTGTCTCAGTAAATAATTGTCCGCCTGGCGTATCACACAATAAATGATAATGACACCCCTGAAATGTACATTGCAGAAGGGTAGCATTCCCCATAGGATCAGGAATAAAACTCGCCATTTCAGGCCGCACTACAATTTCACCGCTGCCCACCTGTGGGTTTTGTAAGGTCACAGTGCCTAAAGGCGTTTGTGCGCTATCACCTGCAGCCGTAGCGGGTAATAAAAACGCAGCACCGGCAAGGAGTGCAACGTCGCGATTTGCAGGTTGTTGATACACGACTTCAGGTGTTGCGCATTGCACAATATGACTGCCCTGTGGCCCCGACATTAAAATAGCGACACGGTCTGCCAGCGCAAACGCTTCATTGCGATCATGCGTGACTAATATCACACTGGTATGTTCATGCGCCACAAGTTGCCGCAAGGCCGTGATCAATTGTTGGCGCAAGGTCGTATCGACATTGGCAAACGGCTCATCCAGTAATAATAACGGCGGCCGTGGTGCGAGTGCACGGGCCAATGCCACACGTTGTTGTTGTCCACCTGAGAGTTGATACGGCAGGCGATCTGCTAAATGCGGCATATGAATTAACTGAAGAAGTTCATTTACACGTTGGGGATCATTCTTAACGCCAAAGCCAATATTCTCGCGCACGGTTTGAAATGGAAACAGTGCATAATCCTGAAACACTAAACCGACATTGCGTTTTTCAACTGGAATAAGATTAAGGCCCTGGCGTGCCACGGTTTTACCTGCGATTTGAATTTCACCTGCACGCGCTTGCGCCAGCCCTGAAATTAAGCGCAACAACGTTGATTTTCCGCCCCCGGAGGGCCCTAAGATCGCCATAAATTCACCCTTTTTAACTTCTAGGTGAATATTATTTAAAATGGGCTGATCTTGATACGCGCAGCTTAAATCCTTAATCATTAAAGGGGAGGAATTAGACATGAGATCTCCAGCGTAAAATAAGTGCGGTCATCGTAAAGGATAACAACAATAACACTAAACCTGCCAAACCGGTATCATGCAAAAATGCTTCTTGATACCTGTCAAATACCCGAAAACTTAAAGGCCGCAACCCCATGGCGCCTGCGAGCAGTAAAGTCACTGGAAGTTCTTTTAATACTGCAATAAACACTAAAATAAATGCCGTGACTAAACCGGGCATTAAGCCGGGTAGGGCAATGCGGGTAAAGTAACGAAACTGTGAGGCCCCTAGCGTTTTTGCGCTGTCATAAAGCCTAGGATCTAAGCGTAAAATCGCTGTTTTAACGCTGGCATAACTTTGGGCGAGAAAACACAAGGTGTAACCTAGCATTAATAACAATCCGCTTTGTAATAACAAGGCATATAAATTAGCATGATGTAAACTTCTTGCCAAAAACAGCGCCATTAACATTAAACCAAAGGCGAGTAATACGCCGGGTAGCGCACTGCCTAGATAAGTGGCTTGTTCAATTAAACGTCCGACTCCATACGGTTTGCGTGCCACGAACCATGCGGGGGCGACACTTAATAACACAATAAACACTGCAGCCATCAGTGCAATTTTTAGGCTATCGGCCAAGGCAGGATAAATAGGCGCAAAAGTGATCTGATTTTCTAGGCCATTTGAGACCCAAACGCTTAACACAATTACGGGTAATACTACGCCTAAACCCAATAATAATGCATGCATTATGTAGGCGAAGCATCGCTCGGTGAGATTTAAATTACGGCGTGTGGTGAGTTTGGGATTTGCAATCTGGGTAATGAGGGGCACTTGGCCATGCACCAGGCGGCTGATTAATACCATGGGAATGCTCAGTGCCAATAAACTGCAGCCTAATAAAGTCGCTTGCGCGAGCTGTTGATGATCCACCGCTTGATATAGCCGCCAGGTCAGCACCGGATAGTTTAATACCGATACGGCGCCAAACTCGCTCACCACATATAACAGGGAAATTAAAAACGCAAAGGCGATACTGGGGCGGGCATGCGGCAAAATAATTTTCCAAAAAAGAGTGAAACGCGTCGCGCCTAAGGTGCGTGCGGCATCCAGTTCAGTGCCGGATAAGCGTGCAAGGCTGGCGCTGACTAATAATTGCACATAGGGCGTAGTGATGACGACTAAAGTGATTAATACTGGGAAAAACCCAGTAAAAAAAGGTAAATTAAAGGTGAGGCCTAAAAAGCTGCTGGGGCTTAATACCTCACGCAAACACGCGGCGAGGATGTAGCTGGGCATGGCGAGCGGCAATAATCCGAGTAAAGCGAGAATGCGCTGGAAGGGATAATCTGCGCGCATACTAAGATAAGCTAAATAAGTACCGAATATTACCGCGAGTATCGCAACCGATAAGCCTAAAATAATCGTATTGATTAATAAGCCCCAGACATCGCCTTGACTCCATAATTCCAAGAGTGAGCTTTGGCTCATCAGTGGATTTTGCGGCGGGTTGATTAAACCTAAACCTAGGCCGATAAGCGGCAATAGCATGATCCCTGAGGTGAGCAGGGCTAGGATGAGGAGTAATTTTGTTGGACGTGGGGTGATCATGGGTTGTTTATCGGGTAATAATGCGATTTAACGCATCAGGTAGTATCGTCATTTTAAAGATTACGCTCAGTAGTTTATCGAAGATCGCAAAATCCCCCCGGCCGAAGCGTCCGGCCCCCTTTACAAAGGGGGCAAAGATCTCTCTCGCTTACCCCTTTGTAAACGACGGAGGTTTGCCCCCTTTACAAAGGGGGCAAAGATCTCTCTTGCTTACCTCTTTGTAAACGACGGAGGTTTGCCCCCTTTGTAAAGGGGGCCGGACGCTTCGGCCGGGGGGATTTTAGCAATGTCTAATGTACATCAAGGATCTAAAATCCCCCCCTCGACGAAGCATCGACCCCCTTTACAAAGGGGGCAAAGATCTCTCTTGCTTACCCCTTTGTAAACGACGGAGGTTTGCCCCCTTTGTAAAGGGGGCCGGACGCTTCGGCCGGGGGGATTTTAGCAATGTCTAATGTACATCAAGGATCTAAAATCCCCCCCGACGAAGCATCGACCCCCCTTACAAAGGGGGAAACTCCAAATCTCACCGGCCCTCTTTTTGTAAAAAATTACAACAATCCCAACTTCCGCAGCATCGTCACCGTCGGTTCAATATCTGCTAATTGTTGCTGCGTCACCGTTGCAAATGGAATTTTATTCAGCGGTGTCACGGCTGCATTGGCCGCAACGCCTTTGCGTGTAGGGTACTCAAACGATTCGTTGGCAAAATAATTCTGTGCATACGGACCCACTAGAAAATTCACTAATTTTTCTGCATCAGTTAAATTTTTCGTATGTTTATTAATGCCGACACCGGAAATAATTAATATATTCCCCGCCTTACCACTTTCAGGAAAATGATAATTCGCAACGGCTAATTTGGGATTTTGTTTCTTTAATTGATGAGTGTAATAATGATTAGACCAACCTAAAAGCAATTCCCCTTGGCCCACAGCATTCGTAATTTGCCCATTTTTCTGATAACTGACGGCTTGATTGGCTTTAACTCCCTCTAACCATTTAAATGTAGGATCTTCTCCCCACAACACGCGCAAGGCGCTGACATGCCCTTGCATGCTGGCATTACTTGGCGCCCAGCCGATTTGCCCTTTCCATTTAGGCGCAGTCAATTCGCTTAAATCTTTCGGTAATTCTTCCGGTTTAACCTTATCGGTATTATACGCCAGCACCCGCACGCGCGCGCTGCTGCCTAACCAATAACCTTGGCTATCTTGTAAATTTTCTTCAACCTGATCCCGTAATTCACTTTTTATATTTTGTAATAAATTAGCTTCAGACAACACCGTTAAGTAGCCTGATTCTTGTAAGAAAATCACATCCGCGGGACTATTTTTTTGCTCAGTTAAAAACTGGGTTGCAATGCTGGCCGTGCTGTTATACCGCACATCGAGTTTAATGCCGGTTTCTTTTTCAAATTGGGCAAACAAGGGCGCGACCAGCGCTTCGCTACGGCCACTGTAAACGACTAAATCTTGGGCAAACAGGGCGCTAGAGGTAAAAAATGCGATCATCAACGCAAATAAACGGGTCATGGTCTCTACTCCAATTTGTAGGGGGGGAAAGGCTAAGGCTAAATGATAATCATTCTTATTAAGAAAAGCAAATAGATTGACCTGGGGAAGGCATCGATCTAGAATAACTATGTTATTAACCCAAATTAGGAATCACCATGACTAAACAGCTGAATTGTACTTATAAGGCGCTTATTGCTCTAGGCCTATTAGGATTAGGGTTATTCATTTTTTTCGACCCGCTAGCCGATGCCGATCAGCAAATGGATGCCGGTGTGCTAGGACTTGAAACGGGTGGCCAATTAGAGGTGAAAAGTGATGGGGTGATAGGATCTTTTGTGGATCCATACAACAATTTATTCCTAGTATGGAAGGAAAAGGACACGCAGAATATTTTTTTCAATTATTTTAATGGCTCAGTATGGAGTCAGCCTGTACAAGTGATGGATTATAGCGGTAATCCCATCCTGACGAATTATGGTGTTGAGGCTGTCATAGCGGTTGATTCCCTAACTGCGCCCATCGTATGCTTATTTTATAAACCCACCTGGGATACTAAACAACAGGGACTTATCGATTATACGTGTTCACCCCTAGTCTATGATACGAAGCTCATACCCCAATTTACTTTTGAGCCGACGCGTGAGTTTATGAGAATTAAAGGCGATGTGGTGGGGATGTTATCTTCTACCCCTGTACCCACAGATCGCACTAACTTTACTTTAGCCTGGGCAGAATATAATAGCGCTACTGTAGGTAGCATCAGAACATTTACCTGTAAACTTATTCAGGGGCTACGCATCGATTGCGGTGACTATATTTTGGTGGATAATAATATTCGCGGAGATAGAACAGGCATCGCGGATGTAAAGGGTATCCCATTTCTTTTCTATTCTGATACTTATAATGCTAATGATAAGATTAATTACTTTCCTAACTCTTTGGCAACAGGAACTGTCCTAGAAAATAGCAGTGGTAATCCACGTAAAACACGGGAACGTATCGCTGCGCATGCTTTTTCAGACAATATTTTTGTCGCATTTACTGATTTAGAGCTTACTTCAGGCGAGGGGAGTGCCGTACAATTTGCTCGCATTTCGGCTGATGATTTATCGAGTGTCGATGATAAGGGGCGATTTGGGTTTAAAAAATGGCAATATTGCAAACTACAAGCTGATGGTGTTTCTTTAGCCTACAGTGCCCAAGGCCCTACATTGGTTGAATATGCAGACGGATTATATTTGTTTTTTACCTATACGCTTTTTGACGATCAAATTACTTATATTAGAATTGATACACTGGCCATGAATGGTGAGATTTGTTAAATGACATTGGGGACGGTGAGATGAGAGTTTATTTCTCTAGGCTATCGCCCCACTCCGCTTTGCGGCATTTTTTATATAATAATTTATCTTTTTGTGACACTGTGCAGGATTTGAGCTCACCTTCCGAACATAACGTCAATTGTACATGACCAGTATGCATTCCTAGGGGTGCGACAATTCTAGCACGCGGTGTGTCATACGCTGTTTTTGAAACAATTAAATAAGAAAATTTTTCATCTTCATAACCTAGATCCCCGCCTTTTAATTGTTTATGCAATTTACTGCGCGATAGGCGTGCGGGGAAATGACACCAATTGCTCTCTTGCATCGGGCAAGGCAGGGCATTGGGGCAGGGGGCAACCATGTGCGCACCTAATGACAATAACATTGTACGCATTTCTATAATGCGCTGATACCCTTCTGGGGTACCGGGCTCGATGATCACTAATAATTGTTGGGTGGCCTGCCAAGCTGTTTTGACGATTTGTGCCGGATCTTTCATTTCATTCAAACTATAAGACAGCAATACTAAATCATGCGGCTTAAGCGGGCAGGGCAATGCGGTGTGCTGCCATAATACCGAATCGGTTATTAGCTGTTTGCCTAAGGCAATGAATTTAGCATCGGCTTCAACTAAAGTGGCCTGTGTTAAATTGGGGAAATAAGTTTTAGCCGCAAGATAACCTGTGCCGGGCCCTGCGCCTAAATCCAGCAGCGATAGGGGATCAAAATTGTGGGCTTGTTTAAATACCTGCGAGAGGGCCGCATTTGTCGCCGGCATGCGCGTGATTAAATACGCCAAGTAATGGGTATGGCTCGTTAAATAGGGCTTTTCCTTAGTCCGATAACGCGCTGAGAGCTCTTCAAAGGCCTGCTGCAGCATTTTTACGGGGATGCCCTGCGATAGGAGTTCTATTTGGTTTTGCATGGCGGTAATGATACCTAATTGTTGGAGAATGTGGCGGTATTTTTATTGATCATTAATGGATTTAAACTTGATATAATATATTTTATGATATGAAGAGTTGCAGACTTGGCCACTACAAGACGCAAAGGCGCGATTAAATGAAATGGTAAGAATATGTAACCAAGAGGGGTCGCAAATGTTATCGGTACACGGCGAAACTAAAGCTGTCCTATTGTCTAAAGCGGATTATGAAAAATTAATCGGTGCACCAACTCATTTAGTGGATTTTTTACGCGTATCTTCCTTATGTGGCGTGAGTTTAGATTTAGAGCGCGATTCTTCTTTAGCACGAGATGTCTATCTATGAGCTATATTTCCGCCTGGATCCCGTGTCTTCAGCCGCGCAAGTCCTACTCTTCTATCACTTCTGATGGCGGCTTACGCACGGGATGACGCAGTGGGTCACCAAGGTATAAGGCCTACGGCCTTAAAGACCAAAGTGATTTACAAAAATAATTTATAACAAATTGTTTTTAAATAAAAATTCGTGGGGATCACTTAGGGGGCAGGATGAGGGGATACTCGTTACCTTTGGCAAAAAAAATTACTTATCCTTAAACTCATCATAATCAATCGTGCGGCCTTTCTTTTTTGGCGCTTGTGGATTGGATTTGTAGTAGTAGGCATAATATTGCTGCATCATTGTAGGGGGTTTTTCGCCTTTGAAAAAATAATACAGGCGGCGTACCACGTAGATAACCAGGAAAATAATAATAAAATACCACAGTGCCACTAAGCCGATAGAAAACAGCAGCACCGCAAAGCCTAGAGTTAATATGCCGATAAAAATAAGGAAAGCGTAGGAGAGGATTTTATTTAACATGATGCCTCGTTGTTGGGTTTAGGGGGTATTATATACCTTAGGACTTGCAAATGCTAATGGGGGTATAGAGCAGAGTTAGGGGAGCGATGTTGTTGATATCAAGTTAAAGAGGCAAGAATAGGATTAAATTAGACTAATCATCCTCTTTAGTTGCAATTGTGCTAACACCATAACGGTGACGAGCAAGACTATTGGGGCTAAAAGTACCCCCTCTGTTATAGATGTCCGCTGCTGTACTACTTGAACCCAAATTATTATTCGAAGATCCTGCCTGATTTGATGAATTACGATGCATCTGAGGTGAAGTGATGATTTTAGCTTTCGTATGATCTATCGATTGCTGAAGGTTATTGATCGTTTTTTCTTGCGTCGTTTCTGAATTATTAAAATACTGATAAGTTTTATAAGCCGTATACAAGGCAAGACAAACCACAAAGAGTGCTACAGCGGCTAAGTGACCTGGGGAAACGACGAGTAACGCCATGGAAACGACCACGAATGTATACCAGATCATATTGGATCTCATTTTACTGCGCGCATCCGTAAATTGTTTCTCAATGGCGATTGTTTCAGTACTGACGTATTGATCGATGATAGCAGCATAATCTTTTTGATTAAAACTCAGAGGGATGCTTATCCCTTTATCCCGCAAAACAGTGTTTAAGGAAATAAGCTCTTGTGTGCTATTAGCTGCCGACCGTGCGCGTTCTTTAAACCAAGCTAAATCTAGTGTATTTGTGCTCGAACCGTCGAAAAAGTGAGCTACGCCTCTAGTTATTAAATAGTCTTCTATTATTTTATCTATAACCTGATTAAAACAGATAGGTTTCATGCCTCTGTTAATTAAATCAATATTAAACGCTTGCTGTGCATCGGGACCCCCTTGTGCAGCAGCTAAGGCTTTAGTTTTGAACCCATCGTTCTGAGTATATTTTCCAGCTTCTTTAAGATAGTCTAGATTATCATCACATTTTATTTCAAATTTTATAAATGTTTGATATTCATAATAAGCATTTTTCATTTGGTTAATAGCAGTCATACCCGCAATAATAGCAAAGCCCAATGGACCTGTTGCAGTTGCAAAAACGATAAACATAATTTCAAGACTTGCGCCCGAAGACAGACCCAATGCATAAAAAATATTCCACAACAGTGAGCGCTTGTAAAAAATTCCTATTTTTTCATTAAGATCTATTTCAGAGAGTTGATAATTTATAATCTCTAATGCTACGAGTTGTTGGTATTCTTTGATATCTGCTTCAAGACCAGTGAGGTTGTTATTATTCATAAGAGCCTGAAGTATGGCCCCGTCATTATTCATAGATTCTATCTGTTGGCCATTTGATTCAAGACGCGTTAATAAGGCGCGCAGTATTCTATTTTTAACTGCTGACTTTCTTTCATTTAACTCTTTAGTAATCGCTTTAATATTATCATCGACAACGCGATCATCTATAGTTAAAGGATCATCTGTTAAAATATTATTTATTTTAGCTAACGTATCATTGCTGATTAGCAGAGCATTGAGTGTTGTTAACTTTCCTGTATGAGACTTTACAACCTCAAGCGTTTTTTGCTGATCCCATAGATTTTTACAGTCAAAATACCACTGGTTGAACAGATCAAATAAATAACCGCCGAGTAAAATATATGTACTTTGTCTGGCAGTGAAGCTGAGGATTTGCGCAAAAGAGACGGCGGTTTGATTGTTACCAAAACGAACAAGGTTAATTAAGCTCCAAATGACGGCGTCCCAAAATATAAAAAATCGTTTATCTCTTTCGTACTGGGTTTTGGGATCAACAAACATTGCGGCAATGGCGATGGGCACATACATCATCGATGCAATAAAAAGACTCGCTTCTAAGTCGGGATGCCAGGAGCCACTGTTCTCATCATACCAGGAGCTTTTATCGTCAGCATAATCGCCTCCTTCAAACCAAGGGGCATCGAGTATGGGCGCGGCATTAAAATCATAGATTGTAGTATGTAGTCTAAGGGCGCGTGAGAGACCCAGACGTGCGATATGGGCAGCACGCCACGCATCGATCGTATCGACTAATACTTTTTGGCGTTTTTTTCTTTGCTCAGCGTCGGCTTGTTCCGCTTTTTCTAATGAGGTTATGACTTTCTGGGTAAGTTCGGGGTAGGATTCTTTTACTTTACGATACTTCTCTTCAAGGAGTTGTTTAATAATAAAATTATTTTTACGTTCTTCTTGTGCCGTATCTGCTTGAAGATACAAATATCCTATCAAGTACGCCATCACTTTAGGAAAATGCATCAACCCGCTCATTACATTAGGGTAATTGTTTAACCAATTTTTCAAAGACAATTCTCTTGATGCTTTGTCTATATCATTGAGTACTGCTTCTTTCTCTTTAATTTTATTTTTAATAGTTACTAGCGAATTCGTTGGCTGAACTACGGGGCTAGAAGATGTGCTCATTCGGTTATTATTTGCTGGCACTTTTAACAAGTCATCAAGAAACTCTTTTGAAGGTTGTATCTTGCCGGCATTAATTTCTTGAATCAGTATTGCTCTTGTGAGTTTTGCTTCATGGGTAGTGAGTGACGCACCCGCATCATTATCGTCATTATCATCATTAGTGACGGTGATTTGCGCACGCGTTTCTATAACGCTTACTTCATGTTTAAGTTTGTGATTATTAGATAAAGTAGGGTTCGTGACGCCATTAAATGAGGGAGACCTGTTATCCAAGACAGGGGTCGAGCTAACAAAGGTAGGAGACCCGACATAGGATGGATCTTGAGCAGCAGGCAGTAAAGCTTTAAGTTGCTTTATCTCACCGTTACTCAGCGGCCCATTCAGCAACTTCTGCAGTAGCTTTTGTAGCTGTGTTTTGCTCGCCATAATCCTATTCCTTACCTATTTTCCGTTAGTTAACAGACTATTATATCCGTTTTCACCCCATATAGCCATCAGAACACAGTGACCTTAAGCCATCCTTAAGAGATTATTGCTTTTATAATCAAAACGTTACAATTGGTTTAGGGTCATTAACGCTATAAAAAACACCAAAAAATATTAAAAATATTTCAATTTGGGCGTGCCGGAAGGAAGGCGGCACTTATTGTATGTAAGTAAGGGTCTAAAGACCTTAAGAAATGCCTAACCGAGTTGTTAGAATTATTGTACTAGGCAAGAAAACAGAAACTAAACACTGACTGTGTACTCTGCATGGATACACAGTATTGAGCACGGGGTTAACCTTTGTACTGAGCATGTCCAAAATTTAACCTCTAACATTCGTACCTGCTGGCATTGTTATTGAGTACGTATATCTTGTCAATAGCATTTTTTGGGATAATTGCCAAGAAATGGCTAATTTTTTAACTATTTTTTTAAAAATTTTTTTGGTGATCAATATATATAGTATGCAAGAGGCTATAAAAATTTCCGTATCGCTAGCGCACAATGCTCCCCTTGATCCAGCCACGGCATATGACCTGCATTGGGGATCAAGTCTAATTGTGCATGGGGCAGTGCACGTTGCAGCGCTTGGGCTTGACTCGGCGTACCAAAGACATCTTTATCGCCCCAGAGTAACAAAATCGACTGATGGATCTGCGAGAGTTTATCCACTAGGCAATATCTAGGCTTAATATTTTTGAGCGTACAAGTCATTTCTAAAATATCCAACCAGGCTTTTTGCGCGCCGGGCAAACGTAAGCCTAAATCCATCAGGTGAAAAATTTCTTTGGGTAAATGTTTCAGATCGGCAACCAAGGCTTGCTCAAATAATTTTTCAGTACTGTCGGGCGCACGCATCATCAGATAAAACAAAAATTGATTAATGAGCGGTAGGCTACTTAAGCGTAATATAAACGGCGGGGGCTGCGTGCCACCGGGGACGCCAATCAAAATAATTTTTTTAATCCGCTCGGGTTTTTGCAGCGCGTAAAGCATGGCCCAATAACCGCCTAGGGAATTGCCTATCACATTCACCGATGAAAAACCATAATGATCAAACAATGCATCAATAAAATCAGTGGCGTGTTGGATTAAATTTAATTTTTTATAATGAATAGGCGTAGATAAGCCACAACTAAACCGATCTGGGGCAATCAAATGAAAATCAGTTTTAAGTTTTGCAAGCAGCGGCTCCCATAATGCCGAAAAGGCATTACCACCGTGCAGCATTAATAAGGGCTCACCCTGACCTGCTTCTAAAATATGAATATCGGCATTAAGCGGTTTAAAGTGCACAAAATGCGATTGCGCACAGCTGCCGGAAGACTTTAACCACGCGTTTTGAATAGGTGCAAACCGCTGTTGAGCAGCATTAAGCTTAACCGTCATATTATTTATTACCTGCCGCTTGGACCCAATTTTTCTTAGGTAATCCTAAATAGAGATCAAAAAATGTGGGCACTAACGTATCGCTGACTTGTGCGCCTGAATTCCATAACGTCACTATGCCGATTTGCTCATCAGGTAAATAAGCAATTTCTGCGCGATACCCTTGCAAACCACCGCGGTGAAAAAGCATTTCACGTCCCGCATAAGTATAAATCCGCCAACCCAAACCGTATTGGGCTTGCGTCACACGATCCCGCCGCCAACTCACGTTGTGATATTTTTTAATTTCCGTAGGGGTATTAATGACGGGCGTCGTGATGGCATTAATCACCGCAGGCGAGATCACATCAGGGCGATGCCCCATATGCGCGCGCAAGTAATTCGCCATATCTTTAATGCTGGCATTAATGCCGCCTGCAGGCGCCACACGATAATAAGCGGGTTTAATTGCGGTGCTGACCCATTTATTTTTGTGCTTAACATGCGGTTTAGCGACATTGGGATTATTCATGATCCCCTCTAAACTTGCAGAAGTATTCGTCATACCTAATGGGGTTAGCAGTCGGTCTTGCAATTGTTCTTCAAAGCTCTTGCCGGTGCGGGTGTTAATCACGTCGCTGACGGCGCTGTAAAGCACATTTTGATAGCCATAACATTGTCCCACAGGGCAACTGGTATTGACTTCCCTGAGGCGATATAAAACGGTCTCATAAGGGACATTGGATTCAATCAGGTTATCGTAGGCATGCGCGGGCAGTCCGCCAGTATGACTGAGGATATTTTTTAGCGTTAAACTTTGGGTATTTGCCGTCGATTTTAACGCAAAGTTTGGCACATTATCGACGAGCCTATCGGTCCAGCTTAATTGTTGTTTATCCACCAATATGCCGGCTAAGGTTGAGGCAAACGTTTTAGATACTGACGCTACCCGAAATACGGTATCGGTGGTGACCGGCGCGGTTTTACCCGCTTCGCGCAAGCCAAACCCTTTCATGTATACAATTTGATTGCCTTGCACCACGGCAATCGCCATGCCCGGTGCGCCAGAGGCTCGCATGGCTTGCGTGATGCTAGCTTCGAGTTGCGGCAAGATCACATCCAAGCGCGCAGGCGGGGGGGCTGCAGTGGTTACAGCGCTCAGTGTTAAGGTCATTGCGCCCATCAGGGCTAAAATTTTTGTCTTCATAAAATCTTCTTCCTAAATAACTTCCTAGTATGAGTTCCAAATTATAGCAAAGGTCACGCGGTGTTTGACGAATAAATGTTCTCTCGGGTATGATGCACCCTTCGGGGCATAGCGCAGCCTGGTAGCGCGTCTGCTTTGGGAGCAGAATGTCGGGGGTTCAAATCCCTCTGCCCCGATCCATACACAAGTAATATCGTAAGATAACTTAGAAAGTTGAATTAATTTTTTATATTGCGCAAGGTTTGATGCGCCTGTAGCTCATTCGGATAGAGCATCGGCCTTCTAAGCCGAGGGTGGCAGGTTCGAATCCTGCCAGGCGCGCATAAAGCTTCATTTGTTTTCTGGAAGTGGTGGGCGTAGCTCAGTCGGTAGAGCATTGGATTGTGATTCCAATGGTCGTGGGTTCGATCCCCATCGCTCACCCATTCCAGAAGGCAAATATTAGAGTGCCAAAAATTAAGCGAGAGTGGCGGAATTGGTAGACGCACTGGATTTAGGTTCCAGCGGGGTAACCTGTGAGAGTTCGAGTCTCTCCTCTCGCACCATATTATGATTATGATTGATGAGGACCGCATGCAAGTATCATTTGAACAACAAGACCAGTTTGAGCGCAAAGTCACGATTGAAATTCCTGCCGAATCACTCGAAAAACAAATCACTGAAAAGCTCAATGAATTGGCCAAAAAGCTAAAAATACCTGGCTTTCGCCCGGGCAAAGCGCCCATGAAGTTGGTTCAAGGACGTTACGGTGAAGGCGTGCGTCATGAAGTGGTCGAAAAAGCCATCAATCAAGCCTTGTTTGACGCCATCGAAAAAGAAAAAATTGTGCCAATACAAACGCCTCATGTTCACATGATCCATAATGTTAGCGGCGAGCCCTTGAAGTTTTATGCGCATTTTGAAGTCTATCCTGAAGTCAAATTAAATGATTTGACGCAAATCAAAATGGATATTCCAACGCCTATTATCAATGACAGCGATATTGCTGAAGTCTTGCAACGGATCCAAAAAAGTCATGCCCATTGGACTGCTTGCACTGATGCCTCAAAATTAGGTCATCGGATCACTGTTGATTTCACTGGCGTGATTAAAGGCGAGAGCGAACCTTTCACCGATGAAAAAGACGTTAAAATTGTCCTGGGCGATAAACAAATGATCCCTGGTTTTGAAGAGAAACTCATTGGGTTATCTAAAGGCGCTCATAAACAATTTACAATTACTTTCCCTGAAAATTATAATGAAAAATTAGCGGGTAAAGAAACTGAATTTACCATCGATGTGACCGAAATAGAAGAAGCCAGCCTGCCTGAGATTACCGATGAGTTTTGCAAAGATACCTTAAACTTAGAAGACGGTACCGTAGAGGTATTGAAAGCTAAAGTAAAAGAAAGCTTAGCGCAAGAAGCCAATGAAAAAGTACGTCGTAAACTTCACAAAGACGTCTTGACGAAATTAGCAAATCTTAACAAAATCGATTTGCCACCTTCACTCGTGAAAAATGAACTCAATATTCTTAAAGAAAATATTGAAGATCCCAATTTACCTGAATCTGTCCGGGCTTCTGAGGAAGGCGTACAAGCCGAAGCTGAGAAGAGAGTGTTATATAGCTTACTACTTGGGCAGATCATTCGCGACTATAATATCCAAGTGGACCAGAAAAAAGTTCAGGCGGCTGTGATGAATATTGCACGAGGCAGCGCGGATCCTGAAGGGATGCTACGTTGGTTTTTTGAAGATAAAAAGCGTTTGAACCCCGTTTCCTCTTTAGTTTTAGAAGAACAAGCTCTGGATCACTTATTGCAACACATATCTCGACATATTATCGAACTGCCCTATAAAGAAATGATGGCAGCAGACGAAAGATAGTAAATAGTGGTAGGTACTCGCAGTACTCTGTTAACCTCATAACATCCTAACGGAAGAATATAGACTATGCACATAACAAATGGCTTTGATCCCGCATCAATTTCTGCAACCTTAGTCCCTATGGTGGTAGAGCAATCTGCCCGCGGTGAGCGCGCTTATGATATTTATTCACGCTTATTGAAAGAGCGGGTGATATTTTTAGTGGGCCAGGTTGAAGATAATATGGCCAATTTAATTGTGGCGCAGCTGTTATTTTTGGAATCAGAAAATCCTGATAAAGATATTAGTTTGTACATTAACTCACCTGGTGGTTCAGTGACCGCAGGTCTTGCTATTTATGACACCATGCAATTTATTAAACCCGATGTCAATACGTATTGTATCGGTCAAGCCGCCAGCATGGGTGCGGTATTATTGGCAGGTGGCGCGCCGAAAAAACGTTATGCTTTGCCTAATTCACGGGTTTTAATTCATCAACCCCTAGGCGGCGTACAAGGGCAGGCGAGTGATATCGAAATTCATGCCCGTGAAATTCTGCTTATTCGTGATCGCCTTAATAAAATTTTGGCGCATCATACGGGGCAAACATTAAAGCAGATCAGTCAAGATACTGACCGCGATCGCTTTATGAGCAGTACCGAAGCAAAAACCTACGGCTTAATTGATGCTGTATTGGATAAGCGCGCGATGGATGAAAAGAAGAAATAAGAATTAATCTTATTTGCACGGTAAAAACGACGGAGACGGTGGATGAGTGACAAAAAATCAGACGGTACAAAATTACTTTATTGCTCTTTTTGTGGCAAGAGCCAGCATGAAGTACGCAAACTGATTGCGGGGCCTTCGGTCTATGTCTGTGATGAATGTGTTGAATTATGCAATGATATCATTCGTGAAGAAATTCAAGAAGCCGCACCGCCCGAGGCTGAAAAACTGCCTAGCCCTATGGATATTAATCATATCCTCGATGAATATGTCATCGGTCAGGTGCATGCAAAAAAAGTACTCTCTGTTGCGGTATATAATCATTACAAACGTTTAGGTCATACGCCCAAGCCCGATGAAGATGCGGTTGAACTCAGTAAAAGTAATATTTTATTAATCGGCCCCACCGGTAGCGGTAAAACCTTATTGGCCCAAACCTTGGCGCGTTTACTTAATGTACCTTTTGCTATGGCAGATGCGACAACTTTAACTGAAGCCGGTTACGTCGGCGAAGACGTTGAAAACATTATCCAAAAATTATTGCAAAAATGCGATTACGATGTAGAAAAAGCCCAGCGCGGCATAGTGTACATCGATGAAATTGATAAAATTTCCCGCAAAGCAGATAACCCCTCAATTACCCGTGACGTCTCAGGCGAAGGCGTGCAACAAGCTTTATTAAAATTAATCGAAGGCACGGTGGCTTCCGTACCGCCACAAGGCGGGCGTAAACATCCGCAACAAGAATTCTTGCAAGTCGATACATCAAATATTTTATTTATTTGCGGCGGGGCATTCCAAGGTTTAGAGCGTGTGATCCGCGAGCGTTCTGAAAAAAATGGCATAGGATTTTCTGCGCAAGTCTCAACTAAAGATGACCGCAAGAGCTTAGGTGAATTATTTGATCAGGTCGAACCCGAAGATTTAATTAAATTTGGCTTGATTCCAGAATTTGTGGGCCGCTTACCTGTGGTTGCCATTCTTAATGAACTTGATGCCGATATGTTGGTGCGCATCTTAACCGAACCTAAAAATGCTCTAACCAAACAATACCAAACCTTATTTAATATGGAAGGGGTGGAGTTGGAATTCAGAGGTCAAGTGTTGCAAGAAGTCGCTCAATTAGCGATGAAGCGCAAAACCGGTGCGCGTGGTTTGCGCTCGATACTCGAAAATATTTTACTCGATACGATGTATGATCTGCCTTCGTTAACTCATGTCAGCAAAGTGGTGATCGACGAGAGCGTGATCAAAGGGGATACTAAGCCTTTGATTATATACGATAATCCTAATCAAGCGGCCATGGGGCAGGAATGATCTTGAATTTTTCGAAATCGCCCTTATCTATTACTGCAAGCCCTTAAAAAAAGATAACTACCATGAATGAACCTCTAGAAGTCAGTGTTGTCCCGTTACGTGATGTTGTTGTTTACCCTTATATGGTCGTGCCTTTATTTGTTGGCCGGCCGCGCTCAATCAAGGCATTAGAAGCGACGATGGCCGGCAATAAAGAAATTTTTCTAGTTGCGCAACAAGAGCCGAAAAATGAAGATCCACTGACCAGTGAACTTTATACCGTCGGTTGTTTAGCGACGATATTACAAATTTTAAAATTACCCGATGGCACAGTCAAAGTGTTGGTGGAAGGGCGTACGCGTGGTCGGGTGATAGAATACACGCAAACGGATCCCTTTTTAAGTGCAAAAGTCGAATTAATCGAGGAAGAAACCGACCCGCTTGAAAATGAAGACACGGTGATCCGATCATTACTGGCTCAATTTGAACAATACACTGAATTAAATAAAAAAATCCCTCCCGAGATGCCTCATGCTTTGGCCAGCATCAGCGAGCCTGGGCGCTTAATGGATACGATAGCCGCACATATTCCGCTGAAAATAGCGCAAAAACAAGAGATTTTAGAGCATTTCAAACTGGTCAGCCGATTAGATACCTTGATGGTATTAATCGAAGCTGAAATTGAAGTGCTGCAAATGCAAAAGAAAATTCGCGTCAAAGTCAAAGCACGGATGGAAAAAAATCACCGCGATTATTATTTAAACGAGCAAATGAAAGCGATACAAGAAGAGCTCAGCGCGCAAGAAGGGCAGACCGGCAATGAGCTGGCGCAACTTGAGGCTAAAATTAAAGCGGCCGGCATGAGTAGTGAGGCCAAAGAAAAAGCCTTATCAGAATTAGCAAAATTAAAATTAATGCCCGCCATGTCCGCAGAAGCGACGATTGCTCGCAGCTACATTGACTATTTAGTGAGTGTGCCTTGGAAAAAACAATCTAAAATTCAGCAGGATTTAACGCAAGCTGAAGCCTTGTTAGAAAAAGAGCATTACGGTTTAGAAAAAGTAAAAGAGCGGATCACCGAATACCTTGCCGTCGGCCAGCGGGTAAAAAAACAAAAGGGACCCATTTTATGTTTAGTCGGCCCACCTGGGGTGGGGAAAACCTCATTAGGCGAATCTATTGCTCGGGCGACGGGACGTGAATTTGTGCGCATTTCTTTAGGGGGCGTGCGTGATGAAGCTGAGATTCGTGGTCATAGACGCACCTACATCGGCGCGCTGCCTGGTAAAATCATACAAAAAATGGCCAAAGTTAAAGTGCGTAACCCTTTGTTTTTATTGGATGAAATCGACAAAATGTCGAATGATTTTCGCGGCGATCCGGCTTCTGCTTTGCTGGAAGTGTTAGATCCTGAGCAAAACCATGCGTTCAATGATCACTACCTTGAAGTGGATTACGATTTATCCGATGTGATGTTTATTGCCACCAGTAACACGTTAAATATTCCTCCCGCATTACTCGATAGAATGGAAGTGATCCGTTTAGCCGGTTACACCGAAGATGAAAAACAGCATATTGCGATGCAGTATTTAATTCCTAAACAAGTGGCCGAACACGGTTTAGCGGCAAAAGAAATCACGATTACTGCAGCTGCAGTCAAAGAAATCATCCGTTATTACACGCGTGAAGCCGGTGTGCGTCATTTAGAGCGAGAACTTGCGAAAATTTGCCGCAAAGTGGTGAAGCAAGTGCTGATCACTAAGAAGAAAACCAAAACATTGGTGAGCCCAAGTAATTTAGAAAATTATTTAGGCGTGAAGCGTTTTCGGTTTGGCTTAGCGGAAGAAGATGATCGTATTGGTCAAGTGAATGGTTTAGCCTGGACCGAAGTCGGTGGCGATTTACTCACCATAGAAGTTGCTGTGGTGCCGGGTAAAGGAAAAATTAGCCGCACCGGTAAGCTGGGTGATGTGATGCAAGAGTCTATTCAAGCGGCAATGACGGTAGTGCGTAGCCGTAGCCAAAGTTTAGGCATTGCTGCTGATTTTTATGAAAAAAATGATTTTCATATTCACGTGCCTGAAGGCGGTACGCCTAAAGATGGCCCGAGTGCTGGGATAGGGATGTGCACCGCGATAGTCTCCGCGTTAACCCATATTCCGGTACGTGCTGATGTGGCGATGACCGGCGAAATTACTTTGCGCGGTGAAGTGTTACCGATTGGTGGCCTGAAGGAAAAATTACTCGCTGCTGCGCGCGGTGGAATAAAGACGGTTATTATTCCCGAAGAAAATGTGCGCGATCTAAAGGAAATTCCTCGGAATATTAAAGATCATTTAGAGATTAGATCGGTAAGATGGATAGATGAAGTATTACAACTTGCGCTAACTACTCTGCCTATTCCTTTACTTAAAGATGAAAAAGCCGCTGTAGCGTCGCATTTGTTAAAATTAGAAGCCCATGAAGAACGCTTGAGTAAGCATTGATAGGCTCTGATACGCTCTCGCCTTCACCCTGGGCTATATACGGTCAGGCCTACGGCCTTAAATACTAAAATTCGTGGGAATGCGTTAGGCCGTAGGCCTTATACCGTTATGATCCACTGCGTCATCCCGTGCGTAAGCCGCCATCAGAAGTGATAGAAGAGCAGGACTTGCGCGGCTGAAGACACGGGATCCAGGCGGAAATATTGCTTATGAAGTTAATCTATGCTGAGCACGTAAGAATATCTATAACCTGGATCCCGTGTCTACAGCCGCAAGAGATAAGTGCTTCTATCACCTATGATGGCGGCTTACGCACGGGATGACGCAGTGGGTTATCAAAAGATAGATTAAACTTTAAATATTTTTCTTGCGCGCTTACAGCGCTTGTTCTCTTTTTTCTCCTACCCAGGGTTACAGCGCGAAGACGCGCCTACACCCTGGGCTAGATACGGTCAGGCCTTCGGCCTTAAATACTAAAATGATTTATAACAAATTGTTTTTAAATAAAAATTCGTGGGGATTACTTAGCCCTATCCCTCCCCCACACTTAACATTAGTTCTTGGACATATTCGTTAGGCCGTAGGCCTTATACCGTTATGAACCACTGCGTCATCCCGTGCGTAAGCCGCCATCAGAAGTGATAGAAGCACTTCACTCTCGCGGCTGAAGACACGGGATCCAGGCGGAAATATTGCTTACGAAGTTAATCTATGCTGAGCACGTAAGAATATCTATAACCTAGATCCCGTGTCTACAGCCGCAAGAGATAAGTGCTTCTATCACTTCTGATGGCGGCTTACGCACGGGATGACGCAGTGGGTTATCAAGAGATAGATTGAACTTTAAATATTTTTCTTGCGCGCTTTTAGCGCTTGATTCTTATTCTTATCCTACCCAGGGTTACAGCGCGAAGACGCGCTGTAACCCTGGGGCTAGATACGGTCAGGCCTTCGGCCTTAAATACTAAAATTCGTGGGGATGCGTTAGGCCGTAGGCCTTATACCGTTATGATCCACTGCGTCATCCCGTGCGTAAGCCGCCATCAGAAGTGATAGAAGAGCAGGACTTGCGCGGCTGAAGACACGGGATCCAGGCGGAAATATTGCTTATGAAGTTAATCTATGCTGAGCACGTAAGAATATCTATAACCTAGATCCCGTGTCTACAGCCGCAAGAGATAAGTGCTTCTATCACTTCTGATGGCGGCTTACGCACGGGATGACGCAGTGGGTTATCAAGAGATAGATTGAACTTTAAATATTTTTCTTGCGCGCTTTTAGCGCTTGATTCTTATTCTTATCCTACCCAGGGTTACAGCGCGAAGACGCGCTGTAACCCTGGGGCTAGATACGGTCAGGCCTTCGGCCTTAAATACTAAAATTCGTGGGGATTCATTAGCCCTGTCCTTCACCCACATTAACATCTGATCTTGCGTAGTGGGAGAGGGACTTAGGTGAGGGCGAACGATGTGCGTGCTTATACTTCTAGAATTTCAGTATGCATGCTGCTCTCATCCACACTCAACACCCAACCACTATTTTCCCAAGCCCCCAATACAATCCGCGTTACGGGTTTGCCATCTAGAGTAAACTGATGCGTATTAGGATCATGCGTATGCCCATGAATTAATCGCGTGGCCTGATACCGACGCATCATCGCCTCCACACTTTCTTGCGAGACATCCATTAAATAAGCCGATTTTTGTTTATTCGCACGGGTACTTTTGCTGCGCAAAAAATTAGCAAAATTGATTCTAGCACTCAAAGGTAAACGTAGATAAATCCCACATAATAAGGGATGACGCACCAGATAACGAAAGAATTGAAACTTTTTATCGGTGGTACACAAACTATCGCCGTGCACCAATAAAGTGCGTGTGCCATATAAATCAACACAAGTGGGATCAGCAATCAGTGTCACCCCACTTTGCGCGCTAAAGACGCGTCCATATAAAAAGTCCCGATTACCCGGCATTAAAAAAATCTTCACCCCACTATCGGCTAAGGAACGCAAGGCAGCAACTATGCTGTGCGCAAACTCATCCATGGCATCATCTCCAATCCACACATCAAAAAAATCGCCCAAAATATATAAGGTTTGCGCTTTCTTAGCCCTAAGCTTAAGAAAATCCAAAAATAACTGGGTCATTTTAGGGCGTTGGGGGGATAAATGCAGATCGGATATAAATAAGGTGCTCATAAGCTAAAGAGTATAATGAATTAGCTATTTCTTGTCATATATTTATCCTTCATGCCATAATGGGCAAAATGGACGCTAGGAGCTTTAATGATGTCTCACCCAATTTATAATTTTTGTGCTGGCCCCTCGGTTATGCCTCCGGAAGTCATTGCGCAAGCGGCGCAGAGTCTGAAACATTATCACGACGGTTTAGGCATTATTGAAATCAGTCATCGTAGCCCGGAATTTATGCAGATCATTGCCGAAAGTAAGGCTGATCTCACCCAATTGCTCAATATCCCTGAAGGTTATCAGATTATCTTTATGCAAGGCGGTGCCACGGGACAATTTTCTGCGATCCCTATGAACTTATTAGGGGAGGCAAAAGGAGCAGATTATATTCAAACTGGCGTTTGGTCTGAAAAAGCGGTTGAAGAAGCGGCACTCTATTGTGACGTGAATGTCGCTGCGAACACTAAGGGTAACCGTTATACCACGGTGCCGCATCAGGCGTCTTGGCAACTGCGTGATGATGCCGCATATCTGCATTATACCCCGAATGAAACGATACACGGGGTTGAGTTCACCTGGGTGCCTAAAGTTGATGTGCCTTTGGTGGCAGATATGTCATCCAATATATTATCGCAACCTATCAATGTCAGCGATTATGCGCTTATCTACGCCGGCGTCCAAAAAAACATCGGACCTGCGGGACTGGCTGTGGTGATCGTGCGGGAAGATATCATTAAACCCAGTCGTCATCCTATCCCGACCATCTGGAATTACCGGAAAATGATCGCCGAAGACTCCTGCTGTAATACCCCTGCGGTATTCTCCTGGTATGTCTCCAGCTTAATGTTTAAATGGGTGTTGGCGCAGGGTGGTTTGAAAGCCATGGCTAAGCGCAATAAGACCAAAGCCGATCTACTTTATGCTGCAATTGACGCCACCGACTTTTACCATAATCCGGTTGAAGCGCATAGCCGTTCGCGGATGAATATTCCCTTTACCCTAGCTGATCCAAAACTTGACGCGGAATTTCTTAAAAAAGCGCAAGCACAAGGTTTATATAATTTAGCCGGGCATCGCAGCGTAGGGGGCATGCGCGCGAGTTTATATAACGCCATGCCTATCGAAGGCGCGCAAGCCTTGGTTGATTTTATGAAAGAATTTGAGCGTGCTTATGGATAAAACGCCACCGGTCATTACCGTAGATGGCCCAGGGGGATCAGGCAAAGGCACCTTGAGTCGTTTATTGGCCCAGAAACTGGGGTGGCATTTATTAGAAAGTGGGGCGTTATACCGTTTATTGGCCTTATCTGCAAAAAAACATGCGGTGGCATTAGATGATATTGCCGCCTTAACGTCGCTTGCTGAAACGCTGGATGTGCATTTTCTGCAAGATACGGCTGCAGAGCGCACGCGTTTTATCCTGGAAGGCATCGATGTCAGCGATGAAGTCATGCATGAAGCCTGCGGTGAATCGGCTTCACAACTCAGTGTTTATTTAAGCGTGCGCCAAGCACTGTTAGAGCGGCAACGCAGTTTTCGTACCCTGCCAGGGCTAGTGGCCGAAGGCCGTGATATGGGTACGGTGGTTTTCACTGATGCCCTCGTTAAAATATTCTTGTTTGCCAGCATCGAAGAGCGCGCGCAAAGACGGTATAACCAGTTGAAAGCGCAAGGAATTCATGTTAACCTTGCCAGTCTGCATGCTGAGGTTGCTGCGCGTGATGCTAGAGACAGTACTCGAATGGTCTCGCCGCTAAAGCCCGCCCCTGATGCCCACTTGCTCGACACGACCGGTATGGACATTGCTACCGTTTTAGTGCGGATGATGGAATTAGTGAAGCAACGCGTTTATGCACCGAGTTGTGCAGTATAAAGGGGTATTCTTTAAGAGAGTACTAAAATTTAAACCGCCCCCATGGGCCCGAACCAGGGTTTTTTACCCAACAGGACAGTTATGACTAACAGTGCGCTCTTTGCAGATTTGTTTGAAAAACAAATGCAACAAACCAAATTATACCCAGGCCAAATTGTCACCGGCATCGTTGTCCAAATTCAAAATGATTACGTGATGGTTGATGCCGGATTTAAATCCGAAAGCGTCATTTCTATCAACCAATTTTTAGATGAAAATGGCAACCTTGAAGTGGCTGAAGGCGATGAAGTCGAAGTCTCACTCGATGCCATTGAAGACGGTTATGGTGAAACCAAATTATCCCGTGAACGCGCTAAACGTGCGCACGCTTGGCGGCATTTATCACAAGCCTATGAAGCGGGCAAAAGTATTTTGGGTACGATCACTGGCCGCGTAAAAGGCGGATTTACCGTTGAAATTGATGCGATTCGGGCCTTCTTACCGGGCTCACTCGTTGATGTGCGCCCCGTGCGCGATACCGCACAACTCGAAGGTAAAGAATTAGAATTTAAAGTGATTAAATTAGATGCTAAACGCAACAACGTTGTGGTGTCACGTCGCGCGATTATTGAATCTGAAGCCACACCAGACAGAGAAGCCTTACTGTCTAAATTGTCTGAAGGACAAGAAGTCATGGGTGTCGTAAAAAATCTAACCGATTACGGCGCGTTTGTGGATTTAGGTGGGGTCGATGGTTTATTACACATCACCGATATGGCCTGGAAACGCGTTAAACATCCTAGCGAAGTCGTGGCCGTAGGCGATGAAATTAAGGTTAAAATCCTCAAATTTGACCGTGAAAAATCCCGTGTGTCTTTGGGCTTAAAACAATTAGGTGATGATCCTTGGGTCATGATCACTGAAAAATACCCTGTGGGGGCAAGACTGGTCGGTAAAGTGACCAATATCACAGATTACGGTTGTTTCGTAGAAATTGAAAACGGTATTGAAGGTTTAGTCCACGTGTCTGAAATGGATTGGACTAACAAAAATATTCACCCCAGCAAAGTGGTGAAACTGGATCAAGAAGTACAAGTGGAAGTCTTGGAAATTGATCAAGAACGTCGCCGTATTTCTTTAGGCATTAAACAATGTATTCCTAATCCGTGGGAAGAGTTTGCAAAGCAACACAGCAAGAATGAACGGATCAGCGGTTCGATTAAATCCATCACTGATTTTGGTATTTTTGTGGGCTTGGAAGGCGAGATTGATGGTCTAGTGCATTTATCTGATATTTCTTGGACCTTGCCTGGCGAAGAAGCCGTGCGTCAATATAAGAAAGGCGATGAAATTGAAGCCTTGATTTTAGCGATTGATGCTGAACGTGAACGTATTTCTTTAGGTATCAAACAACTTGAGCAAGATCCTTATTCTAACTTTGCCGCAGGCTATGAAAAAGGTTCTATCGTGACCGGTAAAGTCATTGAAGTCGATGCTAAGGGTGCGAAAATCGAATTAACCAATGGGGCACAAGGTTATATCCGTGCCTCAGAAATCGCGCCGGATCGTGTTGAAGATGCCCGTACTCACTTAAACGTAGGCGATGAAGTCGAAGCGAAATTTATTGGCTTAGATAAGAAAAATCGCATGATTAATTTATCGATTAAAGCTAAAGACAGCGCGGATATGCCATTTGATGCCTCACAGCTCGAAGGCTTAGGTGGCGACAGTCCAAAGCTGGGTGACATACTTAAGAAAAGAATAGAAACTGCTCAAGACGATGAAAAATAAGCTATTATATATCTAACCCCCTGTGGTACGTGTGAGAGACGCGGTTATCGCGTCTCTCTTTTATCTCAGAGGGCAATAGCTATATAAACCTTAACAGCGCAGGGATATGATGACCAAGTCTGAACTTATAGAGCAGCTTGCTGCAAAACAGGTGCATCTGGCGTATAAAGACATAGAAATTGCGGTTAAAACTATTCTTGAATACATGGCAGAAGCTTTAACGCAGGGTAAACGCATAGAAATACGAGGATTTGGTAGTTTTTCCTTACACTATCGTCCCCCCCGGGTAGGACGCAACCCTAAAACGGGTGGTTCTGTGCGCTTAGAAGGTAAATATGTCCCTTACTTTAAACCAGGCAAGGAATTACGTGACCGGATCAATGCTTCACTGCAACGCGGTCAAATGATTATTCATGATGATGAAACAGGTGAGGAAGGGGAAGTATAGAGTAAAGCAAGTGCTGTTTTGCGCCCGGAGGCTATGTTATTATAGTCTTTAGTCAAGTTTTATTTAAAGGCGGTGACGCATGCGCATGCTGAGTTTTATCTTGCTTCTGATCTTGGTGGTTCTCAGCATTGCCTTTGCGCTACTCAATGCCGAGTCTGTTACCCTTAATTACTTTGTCGGTGAGCATACCTTTCCTTTATCCTTATTATTGTTTGCGACCTTAATTCTAGGTTGTGTATTAAGTCTGTTGGCTCAGCTTAAACTCTTATTGCAATACCGTTATAAGATCCATGCCTTAAAGAAAAAATTATCACTCTCGAACCAAGAAATTAATCACTTACGGGTGCTGCCCGTTAGGGATGTTGATCCGTGACCTTAATGCTATTGTGTGCGTTATTGCCGGTTGCGGCCCTCTCCGGGTATTTGGCTGCTAAAAAAAGCATGCGCTCTGAATGGTCACACAAAAATCTGCCGACTTCTAAAGATTACCTCGCCGGCCTTAATTTCTTATTGAATGAACAACCTGATAAGGCTTTGGAGTTGTTTATCAAACTATTGGAAGTCGACAGTGACACCATAGAAACCCATTTTGCTTTAGGCAGTTTGTTTCGTCGGCGCGGTGAAGTGGACCGAGCCATACGCATCCATCAAAACTTAATTGCTCGCCCCGACCTAAGCCGGGCGCATCGTTTACAAGCCTTATTGGAATTGGGGCATGACTACATGCGTGCGGGGGTGTTAGATAGGGCCGAGGCTTTATTTCAAGAATTGGTCAGCTTAAAAGCGCATATGCGTTTGAGTTTGCAGTGTTTAATCGATATTTATCAACAAGAACGTGATTGGGATAAAGCGATTAATGTCGCGGCGCAATTTGAACGCTATACCAGCGAGAGCATGGCGCCGGTGATTGCCCATTATTATTGTGAATTGGCAGAATTAGCCCTTAATCAAGCGCAGCCCGAGCAAATGAGTCGGTATTTAAAACTGGCTTTGCAAGCCGACCAAGGCAGTGTGCGCACGCAATTATTGCAAGCCCGACAAGCGTATGATGCCAAGCAATATAAAACGGCGATCCGTCATTACCAACGGGTAAAATTAAAAAATCCTGAGTTTACTGCGGAAATTTTGCTGCCACTTGCAAGATGTTATGATGCTTGCGGGGAGAGTGAGCAATTTCGGATGTTTTTACAGCGTTGTTTGCAAGAAGAATTAGGCGCAGTGATCTGCGCCACATTTTCCAGCCAATTAGCGCAGTATTTAAGCGATCCCCACGACATTAATATCATTGCCGAACAATTACAAAAACGCCCGTCCGCGCGGGCGATTTATACTTTAATTGAATTACGTTTTAAAGACAGCAGCCCAGAAGAGACACGCAATTTAATGTTATTGCGCGATATCGTACGACAATTATTAGGCAAAGAAGCGGCGTATTATTGTGAACAATGTGGTTTTGCCGCTCAAACCATGTATTGGTTATGTCCCAGTTGTAAAAATTGGGGCGTAGTGAAACCATTTAGTGGGTTTAAGGTGACTGTGGAGTAGGGTATTTATTTTCCGGTGATGAGTCGTGCAGTGCTTCCCCTCACCCTGTCCCTAACGAATCCCCATGAATTCTAGTGTAAGGCCGTAGGAGCGGGGAGATCGATAAGCTTGCCCCCTTTGTAAAGGGGGTCGGCCGTTTCGGCCGGGGGGATTTCAGCGATCTCAATGCGCCCAATGAATTTTATTAAAGCTTAACACTTA
>Ga0206861_1014_pt1 | contig 59051 bp, 50 predicted proteins | sample Alteio_BWOrgCont_45_FD_152617 | JGI IMG/M metagenome (GOLD analysis project Ga0206861, IMG submission 152617) | Enriched cells from forest soil in Barre Woods Harvard Forest LTER site, Petersham, Massachusetts, United States -... | ecosystem: Environmental > Terrestrial > Soil > Temperate forest >... | reverse complement strand
TATTCTTCTGCAGTTTTTCAATAGCAAATCTGCCATTCGTAGCGCTGTCATATTCGAATCCCAGATCAATTAATAATGTTTGTCTTCAACCACCAAAACTTTAATATTTTTAGTGTCTTTATTCAATTCCATAACTTCCGGCTCCAAATCAACTTCTTCCTTTGCCTTTATAAAATCAAGCGTGAAACTAAAAGTAGAGCCTTCATCTACTTTACTTTTTACACGTATGCTTCCGCCCTGTGACTCCACTAACTGTTTCGAAATAGCTAAACCAAGACCCGTGCCGCCATATAGTCTTGAAGTGCCATGCGAGGCCTGCTGGAAATTCTCGAATATCTTCCCTATCTTATTTTCCCCTATTCCTATTCCGGAATCTGTTACAGAAAATTCAATAGTAACTTTGTCTACGCTATCTTTAATTAAGCGAACCCTTACAATGATGTTCCCTTTTGTGGTAAACTTTACTGCGTTGCTTACCAGGTTTAAAATAATTTGATGCAAACGTACCGGATCACCAATTAGGTATTTAGGAATTCTCTCATCATATTCTTTTATCAGCAATAAATTGCTCTCCTGAATTTTTGTTTCAAATAAATGCAGCATGGCCGTTATTGATGATTCCATCTTAAATGGAATTTTCTCAAATGTCATTTTGCCTGAATCTACCTTGGCTAAATCAAGTATGTCATTAATTAATACTATTAATGTATCGCCGCTTACTTTTATAGCGGTTAAATATTCCTTTTGTTTCTCGTCTAATTCTGTTTTTAACGCTACTGTAGTAAACCCGATTATCGCGTTCATTGGGGTCCGTATCTCGTGGCTCATATTCGACAGGAATTGCTGTTTTGCCTTGGCGGCAGGACTTGCGGAAGATGCCGCCAAGGCAAAACAGCAATTCCTGTGGCTATTTCAGCTTTACTTTTTGCTTCTATCAACTCATTCTCAACTTTTTTTAGCTGTGTAATGTCTCTCGCAACAATTACTGCACCAAGTACCTTACCTTCTTCATCTTTATATACAGAGCCATTTATCAATACATCGGTAAACACACCATCTATTATGGTTAAAGGGTAATTCATTACAAAGCCCTTTTTAAATATTTCCTGGTAAACTTCTTTGGCCCTGTCTACTTCAATAAAATAACTAACAAAATCGGTGCCAATTAAATTTTCACGTTTTTTATCAGTGGCCTTTTCCATGGCTTTATTCACATCAGTAATTACGCCATTCTTATCTATCGTAATTAATGGATCTAAGGTGGCTTCTATTAAATTTCTGGCGTATTTGGGTTCGTTTGCTTTCATTATTCTAAACTGAATTTGTTACGGGTATTGATATAGGTTCTAACATATCAAAGATGCTGCTAATAGGGCCCGTAAGCCTTATATATTTAAGGGAATAGTTTATACAAACCCTATATAAATAGGGACCATGACATATATATAAGGTTTTAAGATAGTTCTGTAATATCAGAGGGGTGTAATAGTTTCATTTTTGTGTATTAAACGCAAAATCAAATGGAAAGCTTAATTATCCCTACCACAAATATTTCTCAGATGGTTGAGGGGATGTTAAAATTATAAAATGAAAAACCCGGAAACAGTTATATATATTGTCGATGATGATCAGTTAATGGTCATTTCGCTTAAGCAATTTCTCGAAAGTAAGTTTGGAAAGGATGTTAGAATAACCACATTTAATGATGGGGAAAGCTGCCTCAAAAAAATTAGCAATGGGGTGAACATCGTTATTCTTGATTATTTTATGAAGAATGAAAACGGCCTTGATATTTTGAAATCAATAAAAACGATAAACTCCCAAATTGAAGTAATTATGCTAACTAGTAATGAAGATATGGTTATAGCTATAGAATCATTAAGGGCGGGTGCTAAGGAGTATGTTGCAAAAGGCGCTAATTCAGAAAGTAAAGTGATGCAGATAATCAATTATAGCGTTATAAATCGTCTTAAATTTCAGACAGGCAAATTAAGTAAACTAAAAATAAGTTTAATATACTTCACTATGCTTACCATTTTGGTTGTCGGTGTGGTTTATTTAATTGAATATCGAAATAAGTAAAAAGTACTGAAATTATGAAACCTGATAACTTAAACCCACTTCATCAAAAAGTGGTAGATACCATTTTAAAAGTGAGAAATGCTCTTACAAGAAGTAATAGTATTGAAGAAGATAAAACAACTTTTGGAGAAAGGATGTCGGACAGAATTTTTAGTGTCGGAAGTAAATGGAGAACGATAGTATTTTTTGCTATGGTTCTAATAGTTTGGATGGCTTATAACCTATTGGTTTCACCCAACTATAGATTTGACCCGTATCCATTTCCGCTAATGACTTTTATACTTGCGGGTATAGCGGCTATACAGGCGCCAATAATTATGATTAGCCAACACCGCCAGAATGAGAAGCACAGTAAAAGAATTGCAGCCGGTTTGAAAATAGATAATGAGGTTTTAGCTCTTCACCAGTCAATAACTCTTTTAATAGAGCAGCAACTTCAGCAGGTTCATGAAAACCAGCAATTAACGTTGAGTAGGTTGAATGAACTTCATGTAAAAACTGACCAAAGGCAAATGGAAGGTGTAGCGGATAATAATAAGAAGTAGGATTTAGTAGTATAAGTCATTATGTACTTTCATATTTACCGCCATAGCATGATCAGTGATTTTATTTAGAAGTACTGGTACAGTTTAATTTACAGCCCCAACCCTTTTCCATGTCAAGATATTGTGAATACTGAATGGCTGTGAGTATCATCTGTATTTCTGTATCTCTGTTGTTGGATAGCCTCAAAACATTTGCATACATGGCTAAAGTATCTCCATTAGTTATTCTTCGTGCATCTTGTATTCCATTTGCGAATTCCTGCTCAGCAGGTAAAATTTTACTTAGTTCAGTAGGTGTAACTTTATCTACATTCTTTTTTATCTGGTCTGTTTGCTGTTGGGCAAGTTGTTTGGCATTCATTGTGCTATTGCTTTGGGATAATACATTTACCGTAATAAAAAGGACTCCTGCGCATGTTAAAACTGTCATAAGAGTTTTCATAGTAATAGAATTTAATTTGTCTTATTGAATTTATTTAAGTACAAAAATCGGTTGATTAGAGTCTTTAAGTCTTACATTTTTAAGGGAAATTTTCATATAAACCACACCTTAACATATGGGTACTTGTATAGTGGTACTGCAAATGGTAGCTGTAATATAAGTTCTTGCTAATCTTTTTAAAATAAAAAAGGCTGATATATTTCTATATCAGCCTCATATTAGGCAACAACCAAAACCATGTTGCTTATATTTTGATGAACTTCTTAACTACGGTCATTTTGTCGTTAGACACTTTCACAAAATAATTACCCGGTGCTAATCCGTTTACAGAAATAGCAGAGTTAGAACTTGTAATTGTGCTGGTACTTACAACCTGGCCAAGTACATTGTAAATATTCACATAAAGTAAACCTGTGGTATTATCGTTATTTTTGATATAAAGGTTTTGCGATACAGGGTTAGGATATACTTCAAATGATTCGTTTGCAACTACTTCGCTAATGCCGGTGACAGCATTGCGGTTAAATACTGCAAAAGGGCTCATTGAAGTAATAGCTTTTCTTTCAATACTGAACATACCACCTGCAACAACAGAAGCGTTCAATGAATCAGAAACCTTATCCCAAGCGCCTGAAGTGTAGTGAGAAATATAATCACCCGTGTGTATAAAGCCATTTACTTCAGTAGCCGGAGCCCATGTTAACTGCATATTCGCGTTAAGGCCTGATGTAATGCTGGTTTCAAATAACCAGGTAGAATTTACCATAGGCTGTGTAGCAGATAATAAAGTACCTGTTGTACCTGCTGCATAAACACCTTTAGATACGTTTACACTAACAGTACCAGTAGTAGAACCAGGGTTAAGCATAATACTTGCCGGTGAGTAAGAAGTAATTGTTCCTACAGGGAAAGTATCAATAGCTGATACAAGGGCATTCATAGTTAAATAACCACCTTCATTGGTAATTACATACGAATTACTGTTAGCACCACTTACTGTTCCGCCTGTAGCTATTTGCAAATTGTTGGCACCTGTATTTATGTGACCATTCATTAATTTCAATTTACCATTAACTATAAGGTCAGAACCCAGCATAACTGATCCAGCTGCACCAATATTCACTGTAAAATTATTTACCGTGTTACCAGGGTAAGTAAAAGTAAGTGAGTCACCGGTAGAAGAAGAGGCTGTAACAGAAACGTTGGATGTTGCGGAAGCGAATACCATACCTGCACCAAGTGCTGTAATATTACCATCGATGGATAGGTTGTGGCCATTTAAAACTAATGTTCCAGTTTCAAGGTTTAAAGTGTCAACATTCAAATCGGTATTTAAGGTTACCGTGTTTATAGCGCCTACATTCAATACAAAATTACCAATGGTTGTACCTGATAAAGATATCGGAGGTACAATTGAAGTTGTATTGTTTATAATAAGAGCCGATTGAGCATTTACCATAAAAGAACCTGTACCTGCAAATCCGCCATTTAAGGTAAGCTTATCGCCGTTCATAGTAAGGTTACTTCCTCCCGAAAGAGTTAATGTGCTATCAACTGTAAGATTTGATATAAGTGCAACAGCTTTGCCTGAACCAACATTTAAGGTCAATCCATTTAGTAACTGCGAACCTTTGATAAAAGCAATGGTAGAGGTTAAGGCACTTGTAGTAGTAATTACAAGGTCAGCTTTAGCGTCGCCTATAAAAGTACCGGCACCCGATACTACTCCGTTTACAGTAAGCTTATGTCCGCTTAATGCTAATGAACCGCTGATCATTTTCAACGAGTCGGCTAGTATTATGCTCGAAGCCATTGTTACAATATTGCCTGTAGATACATTTACGGTGATATTCTTTAGCCCTACACCGCCCAGTTCAAGTCCTGATGTAATAGAAGGAGATATATAATTTACAGAATAGGCCGATGTAAGGGTAAGTGTACCGCCGGTCACTGCGATTGAACCACCTTTTACATTAATGATTGAACCAGCGCCCATAATAAGGCTACCGCTTGTCATAACTGTAAATGCACCGCTATTGGTGAAGGCTGAATTCACTATCATAACTGCAGGTGTGCTAAGTATTGCAATTGAATTGCTAACCACGTTTGCGGTAAGTGAACCTGAGAAAGAGAAAATTGCCCCTGTAGCCATAACTACGCTATCAGCGTTTATTGTACCCGAACCCGAAAATGTACCCGCATTAACAATAATTGAATTAGTTGTTGATGTAAGTTCACCGGTCAAAGCAAGGGTGCCGGCAGCTCCATTCATTACAATGGTGCTATCCATAGTTATTATAAGCCCTGTGCCTATTGTAACCTGATCGGTGCTGCCTAATTTAAAATGGGGCACTGTACCGCCAGTCCATGTCGCTGGGCTGCTCCAGTTACCTGTAGCCAAGGCTACAAAAGCCGTGCCGGATGCTAAACTGCAACTCATTGTCGCGGTTAGCAAGGCTAAGCCAATTTTTGTTGTTTTTAATAGATTACGTTTCATGTTTTCTTATTTAGATTATTAGTTAATTATTAGAGCGCAAAAGTGGTACCATACGCCTTCTAAAGCATTACACTATAATCTGAAATACTTACATGTATGTGGGTAAAGAGTTGTGTTGCGCAGCGAATGCGCAAATGAGATTTAACGGACGTATAGCTTAAGCGCTACTACTCCTCCAATAAAAAAGGCAATACAAAGAAATAAGACCCTAAGCAAACGTTTATAACGCCTTGCGGCATTCCGTGCCTCCATTAAATTTAAAATATTCAATAATGAATTGTTTATTTTTTTGAACTTGGTTTCTGTTTTAACTATGTAATCAGAAGCACCATGCTGAAATGATTTTACGGCAATATCCATATTATCATCGCTGGTTAGCATAATAACATAAGTATCCGTATTTTCTTTTTTTATCCATTCAAGAACTTTGATGCCATTCGCAGCTGCCGGATGATTTGCATTCAGGTAATAATCGAGAATTACTATTTGGGGTATAGCTCGCTTGAACCGGTCCATGCATTTCTCCCCAATTTCAAATAATGATATTTTAACGGGCATATTACTAAAGGCAGCTTCTATATCTGCTTTCAATGCCATGGCGAATAGTTGATTATCATCAACTACAAAAATATTAATCGGAGCTTTCATTAATAGCTCTGCTTAAGGGTTCACCGCAGTTACTTCTAATGCTGACTTCACTTCGCCCGAATTGCTTTCCATATCTTTATCTAACAGGTATAAGGCATTGTGGCCTATTCTTTCTCCACCCGCTATTCTCATCTTATCCATTAATTCAAGCGCGAGTGTTTCTTCTTCTACCTGTTCTTTAACAAACCATTGCATAAAATTCCACGTTGCCCAGTCTTCTTCCTCAAGGCTCATCTTTACTACTTTATAAACCGACTCGGTATTATCTACTTCGTGCGCGAATATTTTTTCAAAGCAGCTGTTTATATGAGCCGGATTTTCGGGCGGCGCCGGTATTGCGGTTACATGTACTTCGGCGCCACGTTTTAAAATGTATTCTAATATTTTCATCATGTGGTTGCGCTCTTCCTGCGCATGCCTGAAGAGGAAATTAGATACCCCGCCAAAACCCTGACTATTAGCCCAGGCGTCATAGGCCAAATAAATTTGTGAAGCGTGCGCCTCTTTTGTCATTTGTGCGTTCAATGCAGCGGTGAGTGTTTTCGAAAGCCTGTTTGTAATCATTTTATATGTTGAATCTATTTTTTATTTTGATCCGCCAAAACCCTTAACAATAAAGCGGAGAGGTTTTTTAATAATATCAGTTAGCAGGTTGGTTAATTTTTTCCAGGCATCAGTTCCTTTAACTACATAGTCTTTGGCACCTGCCCTAAAGGATTCTATAGCAAGCGCTATATCTTCATTGCCTGATAACATAATAACAGTTGTTTTAGGGTTGGTTAGTTTGATTGCCTTTAAGGTATCTAATCCATTTTTACCTGCCATTAAATAATCGAGTATTACGATGTGCAGATCCTTATGAACCATCTTTATACAACTTTCACCATCATTAAATGTGGTTATTTCTATACTTTCTCCAAACTTGTTTTGTAGATATTGTTTTAGAGCCGCAACCATTAACTGATTATCGTCTACAATAAATATATTTGTTTTCTCTGTCGACATTTTTAGTCTTTTTGCGCAGGCATTTGTGAATAAGCACAAAACAAAAGTGGCATTACTTCTGCGTTAATGCATTACACATTTATAGCGAAAGCTTACAAATACCACGCCTTGTTAAACTTCAATAAATACTATGGCAAAAAATAAGGGCTTTTATAAATAGCTCTGGCTTTCTTCTTTAATTTCACTAATGGCTTTGTTGCAAATAGAGGTTAACTGTTTGTTGAGTTCAGATATTTTCTGAATATCCGTACCTGCTTTGGCTAATTCCTCCATATCTTTTAAAATGGGAGTAAGTATAGTAATGCCCATAATAGAGACGGAGGACTTCATGGTGTGCGCATAGCTTTGTATACTGATAAATTTTTCCTCGGCTATGGCACTTTTTAAATTTGCCAGTTCTTCAGGAATTTGGATGAGGAATCTATCCATTATCTCTTTTATTAAAGCTTTTTTACCTGACATTATTTCAGTAAGGTATGCCAGGTCGCAAACATCTTTGGCGGTTTTGTTTACATTAGTTTCATTCATAATATTAAGAAGTTAAGGTTAAATCGTGTATTTTATCGAATAGCATAGTTGCGTTAATCGGCTTCGATATGTATTCGTTCATACCTAAAGCCAAACATTTTTCTCTTTCTCCGGCCATAGCATGGGCTGTCATGGCAATAATGTGAATATTGCTTTTCAATTCATTCCTGATTATAGAGGTCGCTTCATACCCATTCATAACCGGCATTTCCATATCCATTAAAATAATATCGAAATGATTTTCTTTGAGTTTTTCTATAGCAATACTTCCATTCTCTGCTACCTGAACTTTCAGATTATTCTCCGCAAACAGGCTTAAAATCAATTTTATATTTAATGGGTTATCTTCAACCAGTAAAATATTCAGTTTACAAAGGTCCTGCATATCATACTTTTCCAGTGTACGAGTTTTTAATGCAATGTCGCTTTCCGATTCTTTATACGGAATAGAGAATGAAAAAACTGATCCTTTATCTATTTCGCTTGTGACTGAAAGAGTGCCACCCTGAAGTTCAGTCAATTGTTTTGCAATACTTAAGCCAAGGCCTGTACCACCATATTTCCGTGTCGTTTGAGTTTCTGCCTGACGGAAGCGCTCAAAGATGTGTTCAAGTTTATCAGCCTGTATACCTATTCCGGTATCTGTTACCGAAAAACCAATTAGTAGTTTCCTGTTCTCACGTTTAGATACCGCTGCATGCACCTTTACACTGCCTTGTTTGGTGAATTTAATAGCATTACCAGCTATATTAATAAGTATTTGAGTTAAACGTGTTGGATCGCCAAGTAATTGATCCGGAACATCATCATCGCATGCGAATACTAAAGCAAGTTTTTTTTCCTCAGCCTTACCCATCAGCATTACATTTAATGACTTGAACAACTCTTTGACACTGAAAGGGCATTCTTCAAAGGTTACCATTCCCGCTTCTATCTTTGATATATCGAGTATATCATTGATAATTATCAACAAATTTTCAGCTGCTGATTTTATTATTTTAATGTATCCTTTTTCTTTCTCTTCCAATTTCCCCTTGTAAAGAATATCGGAAAAACCAATAATAGCGTTCATGGGTGTACGTATCTCGTGGCTCATATTGGCAAGGAAGGCTTCTTTTAATTTATTCGAATCTTCTGCTTTTTGAGTGGCCTGCTTTGCAATAAGTATTGATTTTTCGAGCTCGTCTGCAATTCTATTTCTGGCACGTTGGTTTTGTATAATAGCAATTACAAGTAATACAATGATTAAACCCAAAGCAGCAAGCAAAAAAAACAGAAGCTCAGAATTTTTGCTGCTGCTTTCATTTTCTATCTTGTCTTGTTTAAGAAGGCTGAACTCGTCTAAATTGAGTCCCATTAGTATTTCCCTTATTTCATCGGTCATAGCCTTACCTCTTTCGTTAGATATGGTTTTTTCTATTTCCGTAAGCCCTATATTCTGCCTTCTTGCTTCAATTATTTTTTTAGTATAAACTAGCCTTTCTCCTACAATAATTCTTAATGAAGCAATTCGTATTTGCTCATTTTTATTATCGAGTGTTAATTGGGCCAGTGTATCTATATCGGTATTTATTTGCAGTATGCTTTTGTTATACGGTTTTAAATAGGTCTCATCGCCGGTTAAAGTATACCCTCTGGAGCCTGTTTCTATATTAAGTAAGTCGAGAAGAATATTATCACTCTTGCTTATCACTTCCTGTGTGCGCGATACCAGGTCGCCTGTTGCTTTTACTTTTTTTGTATTGTAATATGAAATAATGGATACATATAAAAATGCAAGAGCTGCTAAGGAAATGAAGAATATGATAATTTTTTCTAAGGTGACCTTCATGATTGTATAATTAGCGGCAATACTTTAAATGATATTTTAATAAACAGGTATGTAAATATCAAACGTGGCGCCCTTGTCAAGTTCACTGGTGGCGGTTATAATGCCATTGTGGTTTTCCACTATTTTTTTTACTATGGCAAGCCCTATGCCAGTGCCGGCATAAACATCTTTACCATGAAGTTTTTGAAAAACTTCGAAGATACGTTCACTAAACTGTGGTTCAAAACCAATGCCATTGTCTTTAACGCTTATATGGCAATAGTTCTTATCGGGCGAAAGATTATCGTTGCTTAATTTATTGCCTTTAACAATACTGCTTTTAATTATTATATGCGAAGCTATATCGGGCTTTGAAAATTTTAAGGCATTGCTTATAAGGTTATACATAAGCTGGCGGAACTGGAAGACAATGATATTAGCAGCACACAGTTCGATCGCTTCAATTACAGCGTGTTTTTCCTGTATGGTGTCTTTAAGCTCGGTTTTTACTTCTTCAATAATTATACCAAGTTCAGTTTTTTCAAATTTATGGTCGGTAGTATTTATACGTGAAAAAGCCAGAAGATCATCAATAAGTTGTTGCATCCTTCCTGCAGCCAATTGCATACGCTGAAAATTGTATTTACCTTTTTCCGAAAGGTTTTCATTTTCATTTTCGAGTATGATGGTTACAAAAGTTTGAATTTTGCGTAATGGCTCCTGCAAATCGTGACTTGATATATAAGTGAATGCGAGTAACTCTTTATTCGCAATAACCAGTTCGGCTGCTCTTTTTTCTTTTTCTTCATTTTGAAAAGCGAGTTCCTTATTCGCGATAACAAGTTCTGCTGCCCTTTTTTCTTTTTCTTCGTTTTGAAAAGCGAGCTCTTTATTTGCAATAATTAATTCTGCCGCTCTTTTTTCTTTTTCTTCGTTTTGAAAAGCGAGTTCCTTATTTGCAATAATTAATTCGGCTGCTCTCTTTTCTTTTTCTTCTGCTCTTTTTTCTTTTTCCTGGTTTTGAAAAACCAGTTCTTTATTGGCGACACCTAACTCAGCGGCTCTTTTTTCTTTTTCCTCATTTTGAAAAGCGAGTTCCTTATTAGCAATGATTAATTCTGCGGCTCTTTTTTCTTTTTCCTCATTTTGAAAAACTAATTCCTTATTTGCAATAATTAATTCAGCTGCTCTTTTTTCTTTTTCCTCTACCTGAAAGGCCAGCTCAATATTGGCAATGCCTAACTCTGCCGCCCGTTTTTCTTTTTCTTCATCCTGAAAGACCAGTTCTTTATTGGCTATACCTAATTCAGCCGCTCTTTTCCCTTTCTCACCATCCTGGAAAGCCAGTTCCTTATTAGCGATACCCAATTCAGCTGCCCGTTTTCCTTTTTCGTCATCCTGAAAGGCTAATTCAATATTGGCAATGCCAAGCTCAGCCGCTCTTTTCCCTTTTTCTTCTTTTTGAAAAGCCAGTTCTTTATTCGCGATGCTTAATTCTACTACTAGTCTTCCTTTTTCTTCTTTTTCAAGAATTAGTTCTTTCCTCATATTTATTAATTCGTCCTCTTCTAATTTGGTTCTTGTTATCATGGGGTGCATTTTTTTTGATTCGTAATAGGGAATAGTTAAGCGGTGTTTCGGCTATTTTGAATGGTGAGTACAAAATTTTCCTGAGTGGTTTGTGATATAGTTCCTTGTGCAATAATTGTCAATGACTGTTGAATTATTTTTTTGAACTGGGAAAATTCTGAAGGCTTGCGGATAAAATGTTGCGCTCCATTTTTAAAAAGGAGATTTACAACCTCTTGCTCAAATGAAGTGGAAAAAATTATTACAGGAAGTTCCTGCAGTTTTTTACTGAGTTTTATTTCTGTTAAACATTCAAAGCCATTTTTGCGGGGCATATTAAGATCGAGAAAAAGAATATCAGGAAGTTCATTCGTTTCGTTTGTCAACAATTGCATCAATTGCTCCCCGTCATGTACCGAGGTGAGGTCTGTAGAAATCATTAATTCCTCAAGTGCTTCTTTGAAAAACTCACAATCATCTATATCATCATCCGCAAGCAGTATGTTTAGTTTTTTCAAGTTCATGCGTTAAGAATATATTTTATCCTTTTATTTAATGATATTTTTTTCGGTGGCTATAGGAAGGGCGTGATGAATAACCTGCTTAAGCTGGGTAAAATCACCCGGCTTGTGTATGTAAACATGTGCTCCTGACTTGAAGAGCAAATTTATCTTATCAAGTGAACTTGATGTTGAGAACATTACTACAGAAAGTTCTTTAAGGTTTTTATTGTTTTTAATTTCCAATAAACATTCGTGCCCATTTTTGCGGGGCATATTAATGTCGAGAAAAAGAACATCCGGGCTCTCCTTTTCTTTATTTGTTAATTGCTCCATCAATTCTACTCCATCTCGTACAATGGTGAGTTGCACAGGTAACTTCAACTCATCCAATGCCTCCCTGAAAAACGTACAATCATCAGTATCATCATCTGCAAGTAATATGTTCAACTTCTTAGTTTTCATAATAGGCGATTTAATGTTTCGGAGATTCTGGTCTTTCACTGAGCGTGTTATTGCACTTTTCATTTATTCAATTGGTATTTCATTTGCCGTTAACAGTATAAGCGCGTCATAAATATCTTGTTTTAGTTTTGTGAAATCACTACTCTTGCGTATATAATTCCGGGCGCCCATGCCACTAAGGGTATTTATTATTTCTTTTTCAAAATCGGGGTTATGCGGGTATGATATGGTAAATACAACAATGTGAATACTTTTAAGTTTTTCGTTTTCATAGATCTCCTGCAGGCATTCGAACCCGGTTTTACGCGGCATACTTAGATCGAGAAATAGAACGTCGGGTAGGTGCTCTGAGTTTTTTGAAAGATAGGCCATGAGTTGTTCTCCATCACTCACGATCTTAAGATGCGTTGTAATCGGCAATTCTTTAAGGGCTTTGCTAAAGAATAAACAATCATCAATGTCATCATCTGCAAGCAGCACAGTAAGCGGTGTATTTTGTTGTTTATCATTCATAGCTGTTGTGTAAGGGCCGAGGAGTTAGTTAATGAACAAAGGTTAGAATATCAGGTGGCTACAGAACTACGCTTCTAAAGCGGATTGTTACATATTTCACTGATTGCGCTAACCTGGTTAATAGGTTGCGCCTTCTGTGAGGCGTGAATTATATAACTTTTAAATAGTAGTGTGTAAGTATAAAGTGGCTCAATGAATCCAACTTTGCAAGACTGCTCAGATCTATTAAACCAATATTAAATACAAACCAAATGGAAACAACCAACGCTATAAAAATTATGCTTGTAGATGACAACGATATATTTATAAAGACATTGGAATTATCATTGACTGAGGAATTTAAATCGGAGATTCAGATTGAATCATTTTCTACAGGCGAAGAATGTTTGAACAGGATAAAAGAGAATCCGGAAACCGCAGCTGATATGGTTATTTTAGATTACCATTTAAATACCGATTCAGAAGAAGCTTTGAATGGAGTTGATATTTTGAAAAAGATAAAGGACCTCAACTATTGGACTATTGTAGTAATGTTGTCGGGAGAAGATAAACTGAAGATTGCACAGGATTGTATTACAAATGGGGCCTACGACTATGTGGTAAAAACGGAAACGGCGCTTATTCGCATACAGAATATTTTGAAGAACAGTATGGAAAAGGAATTTAACTCACGTATTCTTAGAATAACGATGACTATAATGGAAAGGTACCCTGAGCTATCTAAATATATCGAGGAGATGCAGGAAACCATACCTAATGATGTAAACCCGCAAGTAACACTACGAAATTTAAAAGCGTATTACGATTCGTTGCATTCTATGCTTAATAAATACCTTTTAGAGCATCCTTCAGTTGAGTCGCATTTGGTATAGAATAGAAGAATTTATAATTTCTTAATCTAGATTAACTACTTTATTGCAGGTTACGCTGCACCTTTGTGAAAAATTTAAAAATACCCAAAATGAAAACAGCAGAAGTTGCAACTAAAACAAAATGGGGCATTGATGTAGCCCATAGCGAAATTGGCTTTAAAGTAAAGCACCTTATGATTACAAATGTAAGAGGATCGTTTAGAGAGTTCGACGCAAGCATTTATACTACCGGCGAAAACTTTATGAACGCAGAAGTTGACTTTTGGCTGAACCCGGCTTCGGTAACTACCGGGGACGAAAAGAGAGATGGGCACTTAAAGAGCGCTGACTTTTTTGATGTAGAAAATTTTAAAGAAATACATTTTACCGCGAATACGGTTGAAAATTATGATAAGGATGGCAGTTTTGAACTATGGGGCGAACTGACTATAAAAGGAATAAAGAAGCAAGTAAAGTTAGACGTAGAATTTGGCGGCGTAATGAAAGACCCTTGGGGAAATCACAAAGCTGCATTTGCCATAAACGGAAAGATAAACCGTAAGGACTGGGGCTTAAATTGGAATGCTGCACTGGAAGCAGGTGGTGTTTTAGTAAGCGATGAGGTTTGGATAAGCTGCGAAGTGCAATTGGTTAAACAATCATAAAACGTATTTATTATAAGAAGGAAAGCCCCGCAGTAATGCGGGGCTTTTTTGTTAGCTGATATATGTTTTATTATATTTGATAGGCATAAATAAAGAATTGCAATTAAGGCCCATAAGTAGAACATGGATTTGAACCAAATCACCATTCCGGTTTTAAATATGGATAGGTCTATCGAATTTTATCAGAAATTAGGACTTAAACTAATTGTAAGCTCTACGACTCAATATGCTCGTTTTCAATGTATTGATGGCAATTCTACCTTCTCATTACATAAGGTGGAAAAACTGCCTGGTGGAGATGGTGTTTGGGTTTATTTCGAACACTCAGATTTAGATAACAAAGTAAGGGAATTGCAAGCCAGAGGAATTGTATTCGATCAATTACCCAAAGATGAGCCATGGCTATGGCGGGAGGCCAGGTTAAGGGACCCCGATAATAACCAAATAATCCTCTATTACGCGGGCAAAAACAGGGTAAATCCTCCCTGGAGGATAAAAGAATAGGAAAATAGCCCCTTTAAGGCCCTAAAGTCAGAGCTTCTGACTAACCATTTTTTTCAGTTTCGTCGCATTTTATATGTTTCCGTCCTATTTCGTGTGAAAACGAAACTAATTTAGGCAACTTTCCGTATATTTGGCATGTACAGGAAGTCTATATCTAAGCGGCATATAATCTTAAGGCGCGATCAATTTAATAAGCAGAATAATTTCCTGATTTATAGTTAATTAAGCATGAACAAATATTTATTCAATTATTTAAATTTTATGTTTCCGTTAAGTTTAACGGGAAAGTTGACAAGTGTCAACTTTTATAGCGAACTAATTACCTTAATTTACCACTAAGTTTTAACACGATAAATACTACAGTACCATGAATATATTTAAACGAATCATCTTTTTAGTTTGCCTCTTAGCTTCAGCTAATGCTATTGCAGTACCTAAAACACCTAAGGCAAATGGTAATTGGAATAGCGCAGCAACATGGAATGGTGGCCTTCCGGCACCGGGTGATGATATTGAAATTGTTTCGCCATATACCGTAACTATGAATGTGGCGGAAACCTGTAACTCGCTTACCATTGATAATGGTGGCGAATTGATAATAAGCGGTGCGCTTACCCTAACATCTACTACATATGCAACGAATAATGGAACGCTTGACTTTGCAGCTAACGGAACATTGAAAGTTGGAACATATTTTACGAATTCTAGTGTATTTACCCAAGGTACCGGTACAGTAAATTTTGATGGTACAGCAAATGGTACACTTACACCAGGCGGAGCAACTTTTTATAACCTTACTATTGATAACACGGGCGTCGGTACAAATACGGTAACCCTTGCAGGCCCCATTACAGTAGCAAATATATTAACCCTTACAGCAGGTGTTTTAGATGTTTCATCAAGCAACTATCAAATAACAATGCTTGGAACCGGGGCCGCACCCGCCTTTACAAATAACGATGCAACGGTTGGCGCATTTAACGCGGAAAGCGGAGAGGTCGATTTTCAGGGTACAGCCAATACAATTAATGGCTCAAAGGTCACTTCATTCTACGATTTGCAAAGTGATGTAACTTCAACGTTAACATCTACTACTGATGCTGAAACGATAGCAGATAACCTGACTGTAAATTCAGGTACGCTGGCATTACTTACAAGAACTATGACAGTAACCAATACAGTTACTATTGGTAGCTCTGCTACGGTAACCTTTAGCAGCGGTAGTATAGTCACCACTAATACCACCAATGGTAATTTTATATGTAATGGTGTGTATGGTACAAGTGCTGTTATCACCACAGGCGGTTTAACAGTAGCAGCTAATACTACTATAGGCGCTATGGGTACTATTTTAATAAAGACCGGAACCTTTACTGAAAAAGGTAATTTAACGAATAACGGAGATCTTGATTTTACCGGTGCAGCTGCCTTAAATATAGCAGGTAATTTTGCGCAAGATGGTACCTTTCCTGCAAATACTGCTACAGTAAAATTTAACGGAACTGCCAACCAAAGCATCAGTGGTACCGGCGCATCTACAGTGGTATTCGATAACCTGACTATTGATAATACAGGTGTATCGCCTAATAACGTAGTCTCACTGAGTAATCCAATACAGGTATCAGGTACACTTAGTATAATAGCATCGAGTGGCTATTTTAGCGCAGGATCAAATAATATTGAGGTTGATGGCACATTTACCAATGCTAATACAACAGCAGGCGTATCATCTTTTCAGGCCGGTACAGGAACAGTAACTTTTGGTTCGGGCGCTACTACACTTAGTGGGGCTCAGGCTACAACTTTTAATAACCTAACTATTAATTCAGGTGCAAGTACGGTTACAGTTACTGCAACTGCAGCTGCGCCCAGTGAAATTATTGGTGGTAACCTGCTAATAAGCAGCGGTACCTTTGCGCCGGCCGCAAAAACTATCGATGTAAAGGGAAACTTCACCAATAATGCAGCATTTACTTTTGGTACAAGTACCGTAATTTTTAACGGTGCTGCCGACCAAACTATTAATAGTAGCAGTCCTTTGGAATTTTATAACCTTACTATATCTAATAGTGGTGCAGCGGGTAGTAATGAGGTGTATTTAGCAACAGCACCGGCATCAGCTTTTACAATAGACGATAATCTTTCCATTACCAATGGAGCCCTCGAATGTGAAGATGTAAGCATATCTGGGACAGGAAGTGTTGCCGGAGGTAAAGTGAGTATGACAGGCGGTATGTTGGTTTTGGGCCTTCAGTCTAATGCTGTTAATACTCCACCATCATTCCCGACTGGTTTTGCCGCTGCAGCATCACTCACCGGGGGTACAGTTATTTACCAGGACGGTAACACTGCCACGCCTCAAACCATTTCAATTACTCCTACTTACGCTAGCCTTTGTTTGTATTCAGGCGCTGCCGGAAATACTTTTGCATTTTCGGGCGCAGGTACTTTGACAGTTGCAGGTAATTTAGATATTGGCGATTCGCTTACCAGCGGTGTAATACTTAATGCTGCTGCCAATACTATTAGCCTTACAGGCTCTGCTGCTACATATACCGCATTAATTAATGGTGACGGAGAAATTAGCTATAGTGGCGCAGGTATTTTAAATGTTGCTTGTAACCTTATTAATAATAGCGCACTGGCCGGTTCTACTCCCGGTTTTATAGCAGGTACATCAAACGCGGTATTTAAAGGCACCAAGAACCAAAGCGTAGGCGGAACAAATGCATATACATTTAATAACTTTCAAATTGATAATACCGGTGCTGCTTTAAATAATACAGTAACACTGGGTAATAATATTTCGGTATTGGGCAACGTAACCCTTACTGCCGGTATTTTAGATGTTAATTCTGTTGGCAATTATGAAATAACCTGTAATGGTAATTGGGCCAATAACATTAACTCTACCACTGCCTTAAATGCAGAACATGGGATAGTGAACTTTACAAACCCTGGCAGTATACTTATGTCGGGTGCTGGCCAAACTAATTTTTATAATTTGTATATCAATACAGCTGCCACATTCTCGGTTACTGTAACCGGTACACACGCCGCACCTGCCGAAGTGGTAGGGAACGACCTGGATGTGAACACAGGCGCCTTTGCCATGACAGGTGTAGAAACAGCCGTTACTGATAATGTTAATATTGCGAGCGGTGCAACTGTATCATTCAGCAACAGTGCTAATAGTAAGTTGGTAGTAACGAAGGATATAACTAATAATGGTATCGTTTCATTTGCTGGTGCCGGTACATTATCGGGTCGTTATTTTTATAATAATAGTGGAGCGACTTATACCGGTGTCTCATCATCACTTACTCTTACTCAGAGTTTATATAATAATAGCGCTATAGCTATGGCATTCAGTACAGGTATTATAACAGAATCGGGCGCTGCAGATAGCGTATATAATAATGCAGGAGCATCCATAACTTTTACCGGTGCAGGTAAATTACAGGCTACAGGAGATATAGATAATAGTGGAACAATAGCCTTCCCTGTTGCCGGTGTAGGCATATTAACCGCGGCTAATTTTTACAATAATAGTGGCGCTACATTTACCGTTAACGCATCGACTGCAACCATAAGTAAAAATCTATACAATAATGCCGGTGCTACCGCTATATCATTAAGTACAGGTAGTTTAGTACAAACAAACGCCGCAGATAGTTTATATAATAGCAGCGGCTCATCTATAACATACTCGGGCGCAGGTATATTAAATGTTACAGGCAATATTGGTAATCATGGTTCAATAACATTCCCTGCAGCAGCAGCAGGAACTTTAAAGTTTACTAACCTGAATGTTTATAGTGGAAGTACTATAAGCGGTTTTACGTATGCAATTACAGCTTCGGGTAATGTTATTATAAACGGAACATTGACATTTACCGGTGCCGGTACTTTAAAAGTGGCCGGGAATTTCACCAATAACGCCACATTTAATCAGGGGACCTCAGTTGTAACTATGGATGGCACAACAACAAGCCAAAGCATAAATGGCTCTGTAGCTACTTCATTTTACGGACTTACAATAAATAACACTAACGCCGGAGGTAACACAGTTACCTTAGCTGACCCGATTACCATTGTTACCGCAGGAACATTAACACTTACCGCCGGTGTATTAGATGTAGGAGCAGGGAACAATGAAATTACCATTGCAGGGACAGGTAAGTTTACTAATAACTTGGGGACAACTGCACTTAATGCCGAGAATGGTATCGTCGACTTTACAGGCGCAGGTACACTTAACGGAACCGCCGTTGCGGGTACTACATTTTATAATTTAAACTGCGATGCAGGTGTGGGAAATACAGTTACAGCAACAACCGACCCTCAAACCATTACCAATAACCTTAACGTAAATAGCGGTACACTCAATTTTGGTACTACAACTATAACAGTGGGCGGTACTGCAACTATTGTAGCTGCGTCAACTTTAAGATATACCGGTGCAGGTACTTTAAAGGTTGCCGGAGATTTTAGTAATAGTGGCACATTTACACAGTCGACCTCAACTGTAAATATGAATAGCGCTACCGCCAACCAAAATATAAAAGGAAGTACCACTACTACTTTTTATAATTTAACCATAAATAATACGGCCGCTTCAAGCGCCAGCAATACTGTGTTTTTACAAACAGCAATGAATGTAGCCGCTGCCGGTACAGTTTTAGTACAGAGCGGACAGTTTAATTGCCAGACAAAGAGCATAACACCTAATGCTACAAGTCACTTACAAGTTAATAATGGTACTACAATTTTATTCGGTTTGGAATCTGATAATGCGGTAGCTTCTAATTTCCCTGCATTTACTAATGCCGATATTACACTTCAGCCTAGCAGTACAGTTGTTTACCAGGAAAGTTTGGGTGGAGCTGCAGGCCAGAAAATAGCGTTGAACGTGGGTGCGAGTGGATATGGAAATCTTAATATATATGCAGGTGCAAGTGGAGCTATCGTTTCAAAACAAGCATCGGCGGCAGGTACTATAACCATACAGGGCAACTTAACTGTTGGCGATGGTAATGCAACCAATGGTGTAGAGTTTAACGTTGCTTCACAAAATAATACGGTTACACTTAATGCTAACCAAGGTAACGTAGCTATAAATGCGGATGGCAATATAACAATGGGTTCAAACCCACTTAGCCTGACCGGTAATTTTACGAATAACAGTGCCCTTGCAGCCACAGGCTTTGCTGCCGGTACCAGTACAGTAACTTTTAACGGATCACATGCTAATGAAATAATAAATGGTACCAATGCCTCAACAGGTAAAGGGGTAACCACCACCTTTAAAAATGTTGTAATTAATAATACCTTCTCAAGTGGTACCGTTTCATTAGGCGATTCTACAATAGTTGGTGGCACATTTACTATTAACAGCGGCGGCGGCACATTTGATGTGTCAGCTTCAAACTATTCATTGGTAGTTAACGGAGGATTCCTTAATAATAACGCTACAGGCTCATTCAATGCTGAAAGGGGTACTGTATATTTTGATGGTACAGAAAACATTGGGGGTGCAAGTAGTGTATCAAGTTCATTTTATAATATAGCATGTGCAGCAGGTGCAGGTACAGTTACTATGTTCCCCGGCTTAAATGAAACTGCAACCGCTAATTTTATAAGCTATACGGGTACATTTGCAATAGGTGCAAATACACTTACTATTGATAGCAATGTTACATTAAAGCCGGGTGGCGCTGCTATAGCGATGAGCCTCGGTGCGAGCGGAGCGTTAAATGTGGGAGGTAATTTCTTAGATAGTAATTCCACCGGAGCATTTTCGGCAGCAAACCCTTCTACCACTACGTTTAATGCCGGTGCTTCACAACAAACAATTGGCGGTAGTTTTTCAGCTACTTTTAATAACATTGTAATAGCCAGCTATTATGCTATAATAACTGCAAACGAAAATGCTACCGGTACATTTGTAATTAACTCAGGAAAAAACTTTGATTGCGGATCAACACTGGGCCTTACAATGGCGGTTACCGGCACATTTACTAATAACGGAATATTTAATGGCGATAATGGTACTTTGGCGCTTTCAGGAGATATGACTAACAACACGTCAACATTTAATGCGCAAACAGGTACAGTTAGCTTTAATAAAAGCGGCAGTCAGAATGTTAATGGTTCAAACGCGGTATCTTTTTACAATGCCACCCTTAATGGCAGTGCGGCAGTTAACGTAAGCACACTTGTTGAATCATTACAGAACATACTTACCTTAAATGCTACAAGCAGTCTGTCAGGTAGTGATTCTCTTACAATGTTGTCTACTCCTTCGCTTACTGCCCGTATAGCGCCTGTTGCTTCGGGTGCAAGTATTACCTTACCATTTACAATGCAACGTTATATATCGGGTACTACGGCTGCTTATGCGGCGCTTGCTTATCCTGGCCAATCTACTACTCCAATAAATGATTGGGCATACGACCCAGGGTTTTATATGAGTGGTGTTGGCGGACCTGATGGAAATTCCGGAAGTTTCAAATCAGTATATACTATTAACGAACCTACAGACGCCTATGTAGCGGTTACTTCTTTAACGGCCCCAATAGCTTCAGGTCAGGGCTTATATATATATATGGCTAATACACTTTCTTCATTCTCGCCGTTTACTTTCTCTTCGCATGGCTTACCAAAGTATGGCCCGGTTACAATAGGAGTTACACATTCTGCTTCTCCTGGCACCGGTAGCAATCTTGTTGCTAACCCTTACGATTGTCCTATATCATGGAAAGCCCTAATGAGTACTACAGTGCCTATAGGAGCAAACTCTAGTACATTAGGTTCTGACTTTAGTGTATATGACAGAGCAACCGGTAACTGGGAAAGTTCTGACGGAACTACTGCAACATGTGGTGCTTGCGACTTGGCTGCACAACCTGATGTAATACCTGCTCACCAGGGCTTTTTGGTGCTATCTAACTCAGCTAGCGGCACAATGACTTTTGCAGAGAGTGTAAAGACAACCACACTTGATCATTTGCTTTATGGCCCTAATAAAGGTACATCGATCGCTAATACTTTAAGAATTACTTTAACTGAAGACCTGAATACCTATTCTGGTAACGCGTTAATTCAGTTTGACAGCGCTGCGAAGACCATTTATGATGGAAAAGAAGATGTGCTGTATAGGAAGGGCCTTGATGATGGCGCTCCTGTGCTTTATACACTTAGCAGCGATGCAAAATTCCTGAGCCGTAATTTATTGCCTATGATTGATGGCAATGAGCAAGACATTATGTTTTATGGCGGCGGTAATGTAAATGGTAATTACACCTTAACATTTACAGGTATTACTAATCTTATCAAATACAACTGCGTGCAGTTAGAGGATTTAAAAACAGGCAAACTGGTACAGTTGGAAGAAGGAACTACTTACACATACCAGGTAACTAATGCTTCTACTTACAAGTTTATTCTGCACTTTAAAAAACTGCAAGCAGGCGCAGCATGCGTATTGCCAGTTGTAGCTAACGTTGGCAACGAAAACTCAAACGCCGCTGTTGATGTGTTCCGCAGTGATATTGGTGCTGAAGCCCGCTTTACTTTAACCGAAACCCAGCAGGCTGTTATTACAGTGTATAATATGCTTGGCCAGCAAGTTGGACAGGAAATAGTAAGGGACGTAATGGATGAGCAAGTTGATGTGCCGTTGCCTTCTACAAATTCGATGTATATCGTTAGGGTACAAACCCCAGGCGGAGTTACTAATAAGAGGATATACCACTAAGAAGTAGGGAAATTAGATCTTCTCCTTTTGACCCAGAAAATGAGGCGATGTATGTAATACGTATAAATCGAGCACAGCTTTCGACTTAGCAAAGTATTCACGTATTCTGGTTTGAACGGAGAAAGTGGCCGGAGGGTCCTGCGCATTATAGCCTACAGCATGCATTTTATAATAGTTGGCAATAAAAATGGCCCGTTCGTTGTGGAAGGCTTGCGAAATAACGGTAACACTATCCTGTCCGAATATTTCGAGGCACCTAACCATAGAATCGAGTGTACGAAAGCCCGCATAATCGAGTGTAATGCACGAATCGGGTATCCCTTGTTTCAGTAAGGAGTCTTTCATATCCTTAGCCTCATCATAATAACTCAGGTGGTTATCCCCGCTTACTATAATGTGTTTTATTTTTCCGGCCTTATAAAGCGCTACTGCAGCATCTATTCGGTATTTAAAATAGGGGTTTTCGGCCCCGTGCCACGATTTGTTTGTACCTAACAGCAGGCCAACTTTCCGGAATGGAACATTTTCCACGGTATTATATAGCTGGCTGCGGGTAGATGTAATTACCCAATGGTTGCAAAACCAGCTACAAATAACAAGAAATATAGTCAGGCCTATGGCCCACTTTGTTATTTTTAAAGCTAATAGTTTCTTTAACCAAGACATGCCGGGTAGCAATAGTTTTTTTAGAAGTGAAGATACATTAATTTTAAGGATGAGCCCGGTATTCAGAACAAGGTGAAAATTAAACAAAGGTTTTGTTCAGTGGTAATCGTCTAATGCTCATAGGATACTCCATGCCTTTAGAAATAGATATACTTGCGTTAAAAAATAAGGACGAAGATGCCTTCAGGGTACTGATAGACACCTTTGGGAAGAGTATTTTTAACCTGTGCCTGGGTATAGTGCCAATTGCCGAAGATGCTGAAGATATTTCGCAGGAGGTTTTTATAGAAGCCTTTAAGAGTATACATACCTTTCGCGAAGGTGCTCACATAAAAACATGGCTTTATCGCATTGCAATAAATAAATGTTACGATCATTTAAAATGGACTAAGCGTAAAAAGCGGTATGCTTTGTTGCAGCCTTTATTTAATAAAGATGAAGAGCCCATTGAAATACCGAGCAATTTTCAGCACCCCGGTATAGTGCTCGAAAATAAAGAACACGCTAAAGTATTATATGCCGCAATGGAAAGCCTGCCCGAAAACCAAAATACGGCATTTGTGCTGTATGAGATGCAGGGTATGAACTACAAAGAAATATCGGAAACTATGTCGGTAAGCGTATCGTCGGTAGAAGCATTGTTATTTAGGGCAAGAGCGGCTTTACGGAAAAAACTTCATACATATTATTATAATAACACAAGTTTTAAAAAGTAGTATCGTCTAATTACTTGAAAATGGAAACGAATAATAACATAGAGAGAGAAATTGAGCGGACGTTAGGAACTGCCAAGGGCATTACCCCCATTAGTGCTCCTGTGCAGTTTACTGAAAAAACAATGCAGCGTATAAGGGCCGCAAAAGAAGAGCCTTTTATATCGGCCTCTGTTTTGCTTAAGGCCGCCGCAGTTATTATTCTAATATGTTTAAACGCATATACCATAAAATATGTATTTGAATCTCCGGCTCCACAAACGCCAATGGTTACAGCAACTATTGATGACCTGGCGAATGATTACCAGGTAGCCGATGTTAGTAACGATTGGTTAAACAATAAAACAACAAAAAATCATGAATAACCCAAAGTTGACAAACATATTATTGATCGTATTAATTGCATGTAATATACTGTTCTTCGCTGTGGCCCATTGTTCAGCGCATCACAGGCATCATCGAATGTATAATGACTATGGTTTTCGTGGAAGGGAGCATGGCAGTTTTGGGAACTTCCACAGAGGTTTCAAAGCTCACCGTGGAGATTATGGAGGTTTTCACGGGGGCTTCTGGAACCATAACAGGAGCGATGCCGATAATAAATAATTCAATCTAGTAAAATGAACACCCGACTTACTAACGCTATATTAATAGTGATGCTTTTGCTGAACCTGGCTTTTATAGGAAGCTGGTGGGCTATGCACATGAAAGGGCGTAATAATAATAAGATGCATCATGTGCCCGGCGAAATGCATGGCATGTCAGATAAAGGTGGCATGTTCCTTACCAAACAACTCAATTTTACTGACGATCAGCAAACGCAGGCAGATAAAATATTCCATAGCCATGCTGACAAAATGCAGAAATACCAGGAGCAAATTGGTAAATTTCAAAAGGAGATATTTGTATGCATGACCAACGATACCCCGGATAGCATTCGGGCTTTTAAGTATGCCGATTCGGTTGGCGCATGTAGGATAGAAGTACAAAAAGAAATGTTTAGGAGTTCATTGGCAATTAGGCAATTATGTACTGCAGACCAAAAGAAAAAGTATGACGAGCTCATGGAAAATATGAGTAAACATATTGGTCATCAGATGGATATGCATGGAGGCCCCATGAAGCATGATTCTTTGTAAATTTGCCGTCCCTAAATCCTCCTTATGAAAAGGTATTCGTTTATTGGCCTACTTCTATTTTCTTTTTTTTCTTTAAATCTTAAAGCCCAAATGGGCGGATTTGGTGGTGGTGGCGGAAGCAGTGCCATGAAGGGCGCTATGAATTCCGGCCACTTTTATGGTAAAGTAGTAGATAGCGCTACCGGTCAGGTTATACCTTTTGCAGCAGTGCAACTTACCGGCCCTAAATGGGATTCAGCATCGCAAACTATGAAAACGGTTATAATTGCAGGCCAACTTACTACTGATAACGGAGAATTTAGTTTAGAAAAATTGCCCGTTGCAGGTCCCATGTTCACTCCCATAAAATATACGCTTCAAATAAGTTCAATGGGATATAATGTGTATTCACGCACAGTTTCGTTTGACTTAAGCCAGATGATGGCAAAAAGGAAGAAAATGATGGCAGCGCAGGGCGGCGACAATAGCAACCCAATGGCTGGCGTAGAGGGATTGATAGATATAGTAGATAAGGACCTCGGGAATATAAAACTCAGTTCAACCTCACATCAGTTGGGAACTGTTACCGTTAGCGGAGATCCTCCGCCAATGGAAATAAAACTGGATAAGAGAGTATTCGACGTTACTAAAAGTATTACCAACGCTGGTGGTACAGCCGAAGATGTTTTGAAAACAATTCCTTCGGTTAACGTAGATATTGATGGCAATGTAACACTGCGTAATTCATCACCGCAAATATATGTAGATGGTATGCCATCTACACTTACAATTGACCAGATACCTGCCGATGAAATTGATAAGATAGAAGTGATAACTAATCCATCAGCAAAATATGATGCGGCAGCAGGTGGAGGCGGAATCATAAACATTATTATGAAACATAATGAGGCTCTCGGGTATAATGGTATGGTACGTGGTGGGGTAGACCAATATGGTAAACTTACCGGGGGGTTAGATATTAATATAAGGCAGAAAAAATTGAATGTATTTGCCGATGTGTTTTATAAAGCTATAGAACATAAAATGTACGGAGCTGAGACAAAAAATGCTGACTCGATTGGTAATGTGGGTAACCCTTCTCCGAATCCGCCTCCATACCTGAACAGTAACCAACATGATACAAATACCATGGAAGGGTATTTCAGTTTTGCGCGTGCCGGATTCGATTATTTTATTGATAACCGCAATACATTAACCATTACCGGAACATACGGAACAGGAAATTTTGGTACCTCAGATGATTTGCATACAAATACCGATACCCTGCACGGATTAAACCCAAGCGGAAATTCAAGCACTATTGAATATTCAAACTCTACAAGGGTGTTTAATAACGTGGGCACATCAGTATTATTCAAACACCTGTACCCGAAAGACGAAGAAAATATTACCGCGAGTATTACTGCTAATGAAGGTAGTACTACCGGCAGCGGTACCTATGTTACTGAAAATTTTGACCCGTCAGGGAATGAAATATCGAAAATAACAGAAGATCAAACCAGTAATGGTAGTAGTGGATATTATGTAGGTAAAGTTGATTATACGGACCCTGTAACAAAGAAATCGAAAATAGATGCAGGTGTAATGGCAACTATTAATAATGTTAATAGTGTGAATGATATTACACTGGAGAGCTACGGAGAAATTCCCGGTGAAAGCAGTACTACAAAATATAACCAACAGGTGTATGCCGCCTACTTTATGTATAGCCACGATTTTAGTGCCTTGTTCAGCGCACAAGCTGCTGTTAGAATGGAGCAATCTTTTTATAGCGGACAGGTAACTACCTCAATAGATACGGAAAAACTTGCACCTCAATCGCTTCTGTATTTCTTCCCAAGCGCAGCAGCTACTTATCATTTAACTGAAAATACCGACTTGCAATTAAACTACACTACTCACATTACCCGCCCTAATTTTAGTCAATTAGTGGTGAACAATTACTCCAATGCACAAAATATACAAACGGGTAATCCTAACCTGAAACCATCGTATATGAATTCATTCGAGTTAAACCTGATAAAAAGTTTCGACAAGAAAAATAGCCTGCTGATATCAGCCTATTATAAACGCACAACCAATATTATTACAACCCAGTTAGATTCAGCGCAAAATAATATGTTACTGAGAGAAATACAATATTTCAGTACCTACGAAAATGCGAATTATGGTTATCAGGAAGGATTAGAATTTACTTCGCAGAATTCTATTAGCAGTTGGCTTGACATTACCGGTAACATTAACTTTTTTGAATCGGGTATAAATGCTACCAACCTGGGGATACCTGACACTACGAAACCATTCCTAAGCTATTTCGCAAAACTTAATCTTACGTTCAAATTGCCTAAGAACTTTAGTATTCAGCTAAATGGTAATTACTTGTCGAAGGCTGAAGTTCCTCCGGGTGGAAGCGGTGGCGGCCGATGGGGCGGCGGTGGTTTTGGCGGTGGCATGGGTGGTGGCGGAATTACGCCTTCTGCCAGCGGATATATTGATCCTAATTATTGGATGGATATTGGAATAAAGAAAGATTTCATGAAAAACAATAAATTGTCGGTTACATTTAATGTAAAAGATCTTTTCGGTACTTCCGTTTCAGCTACGAATATGATTGCTACTAACCCAACAGGAATACCATTATACAGCGAAACAACTTCACGTCGCAGAGATCCTCATTTTTTCCAGTTAACGGCTAGTTATAAATTTGGTCAAACCGATTTGACCTTATTTAAGAAGAAGAACAACAATATTGACATGGGCCCTGACATGGGTGCCGGAGATGCGCAATAGGGTGTAAGGCTATAGGTTAAGAGGTAAATTATTGAGGGTAATTGTGCTAATAACCAACGCATTGGGTAGGTACCATTCGGGTTATTAAGCCGAATAAATAGGATTTTTGTTATTTTCGTGGCTCTTTAAACAATCCCATTTATGAAAATAGTATCGGCAGTTGCAGCTCTTTCTTTAATGATGAGCTTTAATGTATGTAATGCTCAAAGTGGTTATTATGATAATCACCAGGCTTTCGACCCTACCTTTATAGACGAACCGGGTACACCTTACCGCAGTGCTAGTGGGGCACCCGGCCCTATGTACTGGCAAAATCATGCCGACTATAAAATTGCTGTAACCTTAGACACTACAAAAAAGCAAATTGCAGGAACTGTAGAGATTACTTACACAAACAATAGCCCTGACGAATTAAAATACCTGTGGTTGCAACTCGACCAAAATTTATTCACTCCAACATCAAGGGGGCATTATAAAACTCCAATTGGCGGCGGCCGTTTTGGTAATGTAGAGTTTCAGGGAGGTGATAGTATTAGTATGGTTTCGGTAACCGGTGCCGACAAAGTTTCTACTTCTCCTGAATATGTAATTACCGATACCCGTATGCAGATAAGGCTTAAAGCGCCTTTGAAAACAAAAGGAACGGTTACAATAAAGATAGCTTACAGTTTCCTGGTTCCACCTGATGGATCGGACCGTATGGGAAGGACTGAAACTAAGAACGGAAGGATTTATGAAATAGCCCAATGGTACCCACGCATGTGTGTGTATGATGAAGTGAAAGGCTGGAATACCGAACCCTACTTAGGTGCATCGGAGTTTTACCTTGAATATGGTAATATTGATTTTACTGTTACTGTTCCTGCTAATATGATAGTAGCCGGTTCGGGCGAACTTCAAAACCCAACTGAAGTATTAACAGCTGCTGAAGTTGACCGACTTAACAAAGCCAAGGCAAGCGATGCGCGCGTATTTATTGTAGGTGCTGATGAAATTGGTAAACCAAGTTCACGCCCTAAATCATCGGGCAATCTTACCTGGCATTACAAGATCAATAATACACGTGATGCAAGCTGGTCGTGCTCAAATGCATTTATTTGGGACGCTGCCCGTATTAACTTGCCAAGTGGTAAAAAATGTTTGGCTATGTCTTTTTACCCAATTGAAAGTGCAGCTGACACAGCATGGGGCAGAGCAACGGAATATGTAAAGGGGTCTATCGAATTTTATTCAAATACGTACTATGAATTTCCTTACCCGGTTGCGTCAAACGTAGCAGGTAATGTTCGTGGTATGGAATATCCGGGTATTGTTTTCTGTTCATGGAAATCTATCAGGTCGCAATTGTTCTTTGTTATTACCCACGAATTTGGCCATAACTGGTATCCAATGCTTGTAGGTTCTAATGAGCGTAAATATGCATGGATGGATGAAGGATTTAACACATTCATTAATATTTATTCGGGCCAGAATTTTAATAAAGGCGAGTACAACAAGCCTGAAACTGCTGACCCTATTATTGGATTTATGAAACGCGATACCAGCGCAGTAATGACAGTTGAAGATGCTATGTCGACCCGCGAAATTGGTATGCTTTGTTATTACAAGCCGGCATTTGCATTATATATGTTACGTGAATATATAGTAGGGCCAAAGCGTTTTGATTATGCTTTCCGCAACTATACAAGCCGCTGGGCATTTAAGCACCCAACACCAAAAGATTTCTTCCGTAGTATGAATGATGGAGTAGGAGAAGACCTTACCTGGTTTTGGAAAGAGTGGTTCTACAAGGGCTACACACTCGATCAATCAGTAAGCGATGTAAAATATGCGGGTGGAGATACCGCGCAAGGCTCTAAAGGTGTAGATATTACTGTGAAGAACTTAAGGCAAATGGTAATGCCTGTAATTGTTGAAGTAAAAGAATCTAACGGACAATCGGGCCGAGTTACATTGCCGGCAGAGATTTGGCAAGCAGGTGCTAAGTGGACATTCCACTATGCATCTACAAGTCCGGTAGTATCTGTTACTATCGACCCTGACAATGTTATGCCTGATATGGACCGTACCAACAATGCATGGCCTGTAAAAACAGTCAGCAAAGATGCCGCAGCAGGAAGCAAGTAACCTATTCCCTATATTCGATAAAGTAGTAGACAGGGAGAATAAAGAAGCTCTTCTTAAGCAACGTGGTACTGTTATTTGGATGACCGGCCTATCGGGTTCAGGTAAAACAACGTTGGCTATTGGGTTAGAAAAATACCTGCATGATAATGGTCATCTGGCTTATTTGCTTGATGGAGATAATTTAAGAACAGGTATCAATAGTGACCTTGGTTTTTCTGAAAAAGACCGCAAGGAAAATATACGTCGTGTAGCTGAAGTATCAAAATTATTTGCAAGCAGCGGCATTATAACTGTTAACTCTTTTGTTAGCCCGACGGAAGAATTAAGACAGCTTGCGAAATCTATTATAGGTACAGCTGATTTTAATTTGGTATATGTAAATACTCCACTAGAAATTTGTGAGAAGAGAGATACTAAAGGGCTTTATGTAAAAGCGCGTAAAGGGGAGATAAAAGAATTTACGGGAATATCTGCTCCCTTTGAAGAACCTAAGCAAGCTGATCTGGTAATTGATGCTGGTAGAGATGCCTATGAAGAGTGCCTGAAGCAATTGATAGCTTTCGTACTTCCCAAAATAAAATGCTAAGTTCTTTTTAGAGACCTTAGATAGAAAGTTTTGAAATATATAAAACCAAGTACTGAAACTATTAAAGGCACTATGGTATAAATTACTATATCGAAAGTGCTAAATGAAGAGAGTTCTTTAATAAAGTCATGTATTGTTACAAATACAAGACCCGAGAATATCATATAATACATCCGCCTGGTGCCAGTCATATTCTTTATTAGACGAATACCTGCAACAATTGCTATTACGCATAAGGTCCACCTATACCAGTAGTGCATAAAAGACATATCTCTGGCAGCGCCGCAATTCGAACACTGTAATTGTTCAATATAACCTGGTAATGTTCTACTGAGGTAAACAATACTTCCGGCTATTGAAACAATAGCAATAATTGCATTAATAAAACTTGAACCCTTTTTACTCAACCCTGTAGTAATTGGTGATGAATCGACCAATAATATCACTACAAGTATAAATAATAGATGCTGAATATCAAAACTTTATGACAAAAATCAGCTTTTTATAACTTGATACATACATTCTTGGGTTCAGTAAAAAAACGCATAGCTTCCCACCCGCCTTCGCGCCCTATGCCTGAGCTTTTGCTGCCACCAAATGGTGTACGCAGATCACGCAATAACCAACAATTTACCCAAACAATACCTGAGCATAACGCGGCAGATAATTTATGTGTGCGCGTTAAATTTTCCGTCCATAATATAGATGTAAGCCCATATTCAGTAGCGTTGGCATATTGCAATGCTTCTTCTTCAGTTTCAAACGGCATAATGGTAACCACGGGTCCAAATATTTCTTCCGTATTGGTGCGGCAGTTATATGGTAATCCTTCAATAACGGTTGGTTCAATATACCATCCATCTTTTTCTTCGCCTGATAATTTTACTGTAGTGCCGCCGCATAAAATTTTACCGCCTTCTTGTTTTGCAAGTTCTATATATGATAATATTTTATCGAAATGCGGTTTCGAAACTATAGCTCCAAGCCTGCTGCTATCTTCCATAGGCGGACCCACTTTCATAGCTTTTACTTTCTCTACAAATTCTTTCTTAAACTTTTCATACACGCTTTTTTCAACCAATATCCTCGAACCACACAGGCATATTTCGCCCTGATTAGTGAATGATGAGCTAATAGTAGTCTTCATCATTTTATCCCAATTGCAATCTGCAAAAATCAATACAGGGTTCTTGCCACCCAACTCAAGAGAGAGTTTTTTGAACATAGGCGCAGCCACACGCGCTATCTCGGCACCTGTTTTAGTACCACCGGTAAATGAAATGGCTTTAATTTCTGTATGCGAAACAATGGCGCTACCTACTTTTGGTCCGAGTCCATGTACAATATTAAAAACACCTTTAGGAAACCCTATTTCAACACAAAGCTGCGATAACATAAAGGCAGTCATAGGTGTAATTTCAGATGGTTTTGAAACCACACAGTTACCGGCAGCCAATGCAGGTGCTATTTTCCAGGTAAATAAATAAAGTGGTAAATTCCATGGAGATATACAGCCTGCAATACCAATTGGGTCGCGTAGGGTATAGTTAATAGCATGACCATCCATGTTATGCGATTCAGAAGCAAAGTGCAATGAAGCTGTTGCGAAAAAACGCAGATTACTTACTGCACGTGGTATATCCATTGAATGTGATAGCCACAAAGGTTTTCCATTATCTATAGTTTCTGCTTTTGCAAAATCTTCCAGTCTTTTTTCTAACTGGTCAGCCAGCTTCATTATCCAGTCGGCACGGTCCTCTTTTCTCATAGCCGACCATTCCGGGAATGCTTTCTTTGCCGCTTCTACGGCTTTTTGCACATCCTCCTCATCCGAATCAGGAATAGTAGAGTATACCTTACCGGTTGAAGGATTATAATTATCGAGGTATTTGCCTTTTGCCGGGGCCACTAATTGGCCATCTATATAGTTCAGTATTTTTTCCATAGTATCTCAAAGCTAAGCAATTTTTAAAAACGCCAGTACCTAGAAATGGTACTCTTTATTCTCTTTCGAGAAGGCATCTGCAGGTAAAGTTGGATCAACTTTTACATGCCTGAAAATGTACTGTTCAAATAAACCTTTCTCATCATCAACCCTTATTAATAAAGGCAGCATGGTTGTTTTATCAATATATAGCGTAATAAGTTTTCCGTAATCAGTAGGCACCATTATGGTTTCTCCTGTTTTAATATCAGTGAACGAACTTAACTTGTTATGCTGCATGATCATAAATTCACTCAACCATAATTTTTTAGCGATCGATAAAACAGTTTCTCCCTTTTGAACGGTGTAAGGAAGATAGCCGAAATCTCTGTCAAGGGCCAGTATATTATAACAAGATATGCCCTGATATACTATTTCGCCTACATATAAAAAATGGGCATCGAAATTTTTACCCGCTTTATCGGCAGATTGTTTTAATACAGCTTTAAAATAGTCGTAGCCTGCATATTGCACACCGTGGTGCTGGTTCTTACGCATAATGCTTCCATCGGGGTCAAGGTCTAAAGTTACATATGGAAACGAATTTGGATGTACCCAGGCGTTGCCGTTATTAAGGCCGGCGCACCAAAGCACTTCAGCTCCGTCAGACATTTTCATGAAAATTTTCTGAGGATTTTTTTGCGATCTCACCTGCGAACTGTCCGAGAGTATCCTACCATCATCCATGCGCTCGCTATGCGACATGGTATAGGTAAGTGTTTTAACATTATCAACGCTTTTAAACAAAGCAGTTAAAATGCTGCGTGCGTCTACTGCGGGCTCTCTTTGTTCTATGGGTTTGGCCGAGAGCATAAAGACAGCCAGGCAGAAAAGGAAAATTACTCTGCCATTTTTTTGATAAGTAGTTATTAATGAAAAACGAATTGTGGTAAAAAAGCGCATTCTGTTTTATTGAGGGATCAGGTAAAAACCGATTGTGAGCGCCAAACCAATAATTACGCCTATTACAATCATTTGTATTGCTTTTGCTCTGTCTGCTTTAAGCATTTCTTGCTGTTCAACCGGAACAGATTCGCCCAACTGCTTAAAGTTAAAAATACCCTTAAGGCCAAAGCCAACACAAAATTTATTCGACCATTGTTGAATACCTACACCCATTGAGGTGGCCGGGAAGAATAACAGGAAGCGCCATATTCTATCAGCATGCACAAGTGGTAAAATAATAATTAGAGCTATTGAAAGCAGGCCTGCAAAAATAGCGGCTTGTCTTCGTTTACTTACTTCTTCTTTACCAATATTGCAGACACCGGGAATGTATCCTTCTTCTGTATTATTTAATGATCCATTGTTTGCCATAGAAGGATACTTTATTTTCATTTATACTGCGTTACAAGTAATGAACGCAGCAATAGTATTGCTGGTATTAAGAAAAGGCAGCTAAGCCGGTAATATCCTGACCTGTAATTAACAAGTGAATATCATGAGTTCCTTCATATGTTATTACCGATTCCAGGTTCATCATGTGGCGCATAATAGGGTATTCGCCAGTAATGCCCATACCGCCAAATATTTGCCTTGCTTCACGTGCAATTTTAAGCGCCATATCAACATTATTACGTTTCGCCATTGATATTTGAGCAGGAGTAGCGCGCTTCTCATTCATTAAAGTACCGAGTCTCCAGCAAAGTAATTGTGCTTTGGTAATCTCAGTAATCATTTCAGCTAATTTCTTTTGTGTTAACTGAAAACCACCGATTGGCCTGCCAAACTGCACACGTTCTTTTGAGTAACGCAATGCTGAATCGTAACAATCCATAGCAGCGCCTACAACGCCCCACGATATGCCATACCTTGCCATGTTAAGGCATGATAAAGGTCCCTTTAGTCCTTCAACATTTGGTAGTAAATTCTCTTTAGGCACTTTTACATTATCAAATACCAGCTCGCCGGTAGCGCTTGCACGCAACGACCATTTGTTATGTGTCTCTGGTGTGGTAAAGCCGGGCATACCTCTTTCTACTATCAATCCGCGTATAACACCTCTTTCATCTTTTGCCCAAATTACTGCTACATCTGCAATAGGTGAATTCGATATCCACATTTTAGCGCCATTCAATAAGTAGTGGTCGCCTTTATCTTTAAAGTGGCTAAGCATACCCGATGGGTTAGAACCATGATCGGGTTCGGTAAGTCCAAAGCAGCCGATCTTCTCTCCACTTGCAAGCGGAGGAAGGAATTTCTTTTTTTGTTCTTCGGTTCCGAAAGCATATATAGGATACATTACCAGCGAACCTTGCACAGAAGCCATCGAACGTATGCCTGAATCGCCTCTTTCAATTTCCTGCATAATAAGTCCGTACGAAATATAATCGAGTCCTGCCCCGCCATATTGTGGCGGAATGGTTGGTCCGAATGCGCCAATGCCGGCTAAGCCTTTTACTATTTGTTTAGGAAACTGTGCTTTTTGTGCAGCTTCTTCAATGATCGGTGATAGTTCTTTTTTTATAAATGCGCGTGCAGTATCGCGTATCAGGCGATGCTCTTCGGTAAATAATTCATCAACTAAAAAATAATCAGGTGCCTGGAAATTGTCTGTAGCCATATAAATAGATGTTTCAGATGAGTGACAAATTTAGCATTTGCCGTAACACAGCTTAGAAATTCTAAGGGGTATTTTATTTCTTAGCCAGTAAAGCGTTTTGGTAGCCAATAAGTATTACCAGGCAACCATCTGATGCGGTACTGGTACCTTTAGGCGGCACACTGTAATCAATATAGTAAGTTCCTGGTTTCGATATGGTTAACTCCCAAAACATATTATCAATACCACTGTTGTTGTCGTATAGTTTTTTACGGTTCTTTACCCGCATGCTTTTGTCGTAAATATTTACGGTTACGTTCTCATCGAAGAACGAGGTGCCAAAAACGAGTTTGTATAAATTGCCCGCGTATGCCGAAAAAACTACTTCGATAGTTTGTGGCTTATCAGTAAATTGAACGGGGTTATAGGCGGAACTATCGTAGGTATAGCCCACCATATTACCCTTATACTTGTGGGCTATTTTATTGGGGTTACACTGTGAATAAAGGTTTCCGGCCAGCGGGAAACATACTAAAGCGCATATAAAGAGTAGTTTTTTACACATTTAGCCATAAAAGTTTATTTATACCCAACAACCAATACGCCACAGCCTTGCACTAATGGGGCTGAATCTCCGCCTTCGCTATGGCCGGCAGGTATTAAGTAATCAATAAAAAGCTTGCTATGGTAATGCTCGGTATCATAGATGTATATCTTTTTAGTAGCGTCAGAACTATTGCAACTGAAAAGCTCTTTACGGTTACTATGGTCAGCATCTTTATTATATACATGTATTTCAACGCCGGCAGGTAAAGCATAGGTGTTAAAAATAAGGCGGTATGATTCTCCAATGAACATTGGTATTTCTACCTCTTTCATTTGTGCCTTTTTTTCAAGCGTTACCAAAATTATATTCGAAGCATCATAATGGTAAGGATGATCGAGATAATTCTTACAGCTATCTTTTAATGTTTTTGTATCGCAATATTCATACGACTGGCCTATAGCTGATGGAGCCAGCATAGTAAGAAATAACAGGGCGAGTATAGTGTGTTTTATCATGTCGTAAATGGATTTATGCTGCAATAAATTTGCTGCGTAATGTTTTAACCATAACACCAAGTTGGCTTACATGCTCTGCTGTAAGTATAATAGGCTGCTCTCCGTCAGGGTTATAGCTCTTTACTTCAGCAAACTCATCGTATGCTGCTTTAATTGTATTTAAATCAGTAACAAGCCCTGCTATATGACTATCAGATGCGTTGTATTTTTTAAGCAGCTTTTCAAGCCCTTCCAAAATATTCATTTGTTCCGAAATGCGTGAACTTACACTGCTGCTTTTACCTTTTTCATATACTGTTCCTCCAATGTTCATACTTTCAACCCATGCGCCGGCAAAAGCTATAACACCAATATATTTCTGCTTGTTATTTTCAAGGTAGGTGTCGGTTTGCATTTGCAATTCGGCTATAAGCGATGCTAATGAATCGGGGTTGTTTATATTTGCCTGAAACCTTTTCAGGAAAGAATTTGATTCAAATACGCTGCCAAAACCCAGCTTATCAGAAAGTGCTTTTACTATGTTAAGGTATTTAATGGCGTCATCTGTTTGTTTGTTTAATATGCAATACGAAAGATCGGCGCTGAAAATACCCATATTTAAAGCCTGCTCAAATTGCGAATTGAATTGACCTGCATCTTTAAATGGCGCTGTAACTCCCGGTTCGTAGGTTAAGCCGGAATTTTTAAATATGGAAGCAATTTGCAACGGAGAAGGAAGCAGATAGGTTTCCGAGTCCTGGTCAGTCATATCGACTCCTTTTTGCGCTGTTGCTTTGGTTAAGGTGTCTGCTGCTGCAGTAGTGGCGGTACTATTACTATTGCCGTGGCACGAAAATAATGACACAGAGGCAATAATAGATAAGCAGGCAAGTGGTTTAATGTAGTTTAACTTCATACGTATTTTGGTAGTTTAAGCGAATATTGGAGCACTAATATAATAATATTTTATTCACAAGTAGGTGATTTATAAGCATACACAAAATTTATAGGCCTGCTGATATTCTGTGAATTACTTTCTTTTCAATCAGGTATAACCGTTTTTTTCATTTGTTACTTTTGCCATATGCGAAAAATAATGATAGTGGTAATAATGGCCAGCCTTGTAATAGGCTTAAAGGCCCAGCCTGTAGTAACGTATTGGGATAGTGCAAAGGGCTTGAAGAAGAGTGAAGCTAATTTTACCGAAGGCATGCAAAATGGCCCCTTTAAAATATGGTATAAGGATGGAAAGGTGGCTGAACAGGGCTTTTTTAAGTTTGGTTACCAGGATAGTATCTGGCATAATTTTTATGAAAATGGCAAATTGAAAGCTATTAAGAGCTACAAAAAAGGTACTCCTGATGGCCAATGTATTTTCTTCTTTTCATCTGGTGATACTGCGGAAGTAGAGAATTTTATAGAAGGCAAGAAAGATGGCAGGTGGCAAACCTGGTTTGAGAACGGAAAAGTTAGCACCACTACTCCTTATAAGAATGATTTAAAAGAAGGTGTTTGGATATATTATTTTGAAGATGGTACCATTCAGAATCAGGGCACTTTTGCAAAAGATAAAAAAGAGGGACACTATACATCGTGGTATGCTAATGGCAAAAAACAATCGGAAGGTGATTTTAGTAAGGATAAGGAAACAGGTACCTGGCAAGAGTGGTATTCATCAGGGCAGGTGAAGACGGTTACAAGGCATGCCGATACTACTTTATACTTAATGGAGTATAACGATAGCACGGGCAAAAAAATCATAAGCAATGGTAATGGTACACTTACCATTTATTCGGCACCGCGAAAAATTGCGGCCGTGGGCAGTTATGCCGGAGGATTAAAAGATGGCCTTTGGAAATTTTATGTAAAGAGCGGCGATGAGGATTACGAAGCGATTTTTAAAGCAGGTAAAATGAATGGCGATTATTCATCATTCTACCCGGCTAACAAAATAAAAGCAAAAGGAACTTATGCGAATGGATTAAAAGATGGCCATTGGCTATGGTACTATACCAGCGGCAAGTATAAAACAACCGGCGATATGCATCAAAACCTGCGCAGTGGCTTTTGGATATATTTTACTGAAACCGGTGATACGGATGCTAAAGGATATTTTAAGAATGATGAGCAGGATAGTACCTGGACCTATTACTATGAAGGTAATGCCAAATGGAAACAGGGAAGTTATTTGCATAACTTAAAAACAGGAGAATGGAATGTAGTTTATCCGAACGGAAGCGCGAAAGAAAAAGGCAGCTATGTAAGTGATAAAGAAGATGGTCTTTGGAAAGAATGGTATAGCAGCGGCCAAGAAGAAAATGAAGGCTCATATAAAGCAGGCAATATGGATGGGGAATGGAAAGGCTGGTATGATAATGGTAAATTAAAATACCAGGGACAAAAAGCCAATAACCTGGAAGAAGGGCATTGGATATATTATTCTGAGAATGGCACTATGCAGCGCGAGGGCGATTATAAAGCGGGTAAAAAAGAGAACCATTGGATATCGCAACAACCTACTGGGATTAAGATACAAGAAGGTACTTATAAAGACGATAAGCCCGAAGGGAAGTGGAGTTTTTATGACCAGTATGGCGTTTTAGTACAGGAACAGACCTTAACGGATGGAAAACTATCGGGTAAGTGTACCGCCTACTTTGCTGATGGAACTGTGCAAAGCGTTACTAACTATAAACTGATAACCGAAAAGAGCGGTGCTATACGTAGTGTTGCCGATGGTGAATGGATTTACTATGACAAAACAGGTAAGGTAGAACGCAAAGTAACTTACAAGGACGGAGAAAGAACTAATTAGTTACAAGCAGTAGGTATTAAAGCCAGCTCGCTACCCAATGGCGCGGTAAAGGTTCCGTTAATGGTAATTGAATTTACAGCCCTGAAACATTTAACATCGGTATTGCTTAATGAAATTGCACCGGCTCCGTTACCAAAAGTAATATCAGATTTTACTGAGAAAACATAATTCGCAAGGTCGGTATTAGTAAGCATTACTGAGCTGGTGCCGCAATCGAGATTTAATTTATAATACCTGAAATAATCTATCTGCATATATTGCGGGAAAGGGGTACCCGGATAAAAATCGCATGTATTGGATAGCTGAAGGTCCATCAATATTTTCTGAGGGTTCATAGTAAATGTAAGATTGTTGTAATTCTCAAAGTAGGGCACATCATCACGGTAAAAAATAATTTTATTGGTGTTCCATTCCAGGGCAAACTTGTGGAAGCCATTGCATAATGGTACTGGGCTAACATATGTTATAAAACCATCTCGTATTTGCGTGCATGAATCGGCCCCTGTTCCGGCCGATCCCCATCCTGAGCCGGTTGATGCAGCCGATGTGTACGTGCAGCAGCATTCATCCATTATATCAATCTCATTATGAATTGAGCAGTAAGGATTATAAGCCATCCAAAACGTAGGCCAAAATTTATCGGAATGCACTACACCAACGGAATCGATAAAGCCCGGAAGCTTGGCATACATTTCGAAATAACCATACGAATAGTTGAAATTGACTGATGTAATTCCGCCGGTAGCGAATGTACCGCCACTACATGGGAAAGGTGCCCCACCCGGGCCGTCAACCCGTAAGCAAAGCCTGCCTGCCGAATCAATGGCATTGCCTTTTTCAAATGCCGTAGAGCCTCCAAAATTGCAACAATCGCCACTGGGGCAATCCAGTATATGCCATTTAGTGGTGTTCACATTAGTACCGTTAAACTCATCACTCCTGCCAGTGTCGAGCACCCAGTTGGCATCATTGGCAGGCGTTTGGGCGGTTGCAGGCAAATAGATGCCGAATGTTATATAAAATAAAAATACCGGGAGCTTTAACCTATTCATACCAGCATTAACGTTTTGTATGCCTATAAATTGCACAGCGCATGCTTATCAAATATAAGTAAAATGTACTATTTAAGTGAGATGGTTAATGTGAAATGGCAGGCGTAGCAGGAGTTTTGTACTTCTTTATTTCCAAATCGTCGAACCAAACGGGAATATTACCATTGTTCCAAACATATATTTTAAAACCGGTATGGTCAATGGGTACGCCGCAATATAAAACAAGTTTATCCCATCCTGCCGAATCTTTATTGATGCCACTGCTTGACGGCAAATAGAAGTCTTTACCATTTGATAGAACTAAAGCGCCTATGTTGCTGCTATCTGAATGGCGCCATACGGTTACGCATAAAATATCTCCTGTCTGCAAGTTTGCAGGCTGAAAGGTCATTCCAAAGGGTTTGTCTTTAGTAAGCTTTAGTGAGTATTTTCCTGAATGCGATCTTGCGTTATTCCAGGTGGCTGAATCAATTTCAGGCATCTCGTTGTCATTTGTCAGTAAGTGTTTGTGATCCGGAGCCAAGGTTTCCGCATTGCAAATAATACTATCATACTGAATGGTTTTGCCTTCTCCATTTACTTTCTTCAAGAGTAGGAATGGGAAATCGTTAGCAATGATCTGCCAGTGTGGGTCAAATACAAATTGGTTGTAAACGGCTTCATTGTATTGGTCGGGTGGAACCTTGAAAAAATCGTGGAAAGCAAAAATGGCAAGATACTGGGCATCGTCGATGTAAGGGAACTCATATATGTATTTGCGTTGCGATAGGTGTGGAAGTATTGATGCAGATGCTGAGATATGTGCATCAGGTGGTATCAGTTCCAGATCGCGGTGTATAGCTTCTGAATTATAAGGCGGATTAAAAAAGCTTGAAGCAAAAATGTTTCGCTTTACTGCATTACCGTAACCAAATTTACGGTGTGCCGGATTGGCCTCATAAATAGTAACGCCTAAAGCAAGTATGCATAACAAGGCAGCAATAGAATAACGCAACGGCTTCGATTTCGGCTCGCCCAAAATTAAAAAGACTGCCAGAGGTAATATAGTGGCAACCTGCACCGTATAGTACGATTCTATGCTCCATCGCACGGGCTCATCGTTGAACATTTTTTGAGCGATTAACGGAACAAACCATATTAAATATTGCGGGCGATAAAATAAAACGAATGCTCCTGATATTAAGTACACCCAATAAAATTCCATTTTCACTCCGTCATTTACAGGGTCGCCTGAATGATTGCGGAACAATAATTCAAAAGTATCTATGGGATGTTTAATAACATGCATTAATGCCTGTGAAGGATCATCGCCCAATGCGCCATAGTTAAATAAACTATATGGGTTCTTAGGATCCTGTGTTAAGGGTATGAATACTTTGAAGGTTAAAATAAAACAAACGACCGAAGCTGCCAGATACCCGAGGCATACGTAAACAAGTTTCTTTTCCTTACGATGCCACCATAAAAGCAAAAGGAAAATAAATGCAAACCATAAGGGCATATCTTCCCTTGAGAACATGGATAGAATAAAGATGATGAATGCCGCTACGTATTTCTTTGACTCAAAGTACCATAGGAATACAGGCACAAAACATGCGCACATAATTATAATATTGCAATCTTCATCGAACGAAGAGTTGCGTCCCTGCAATAAAAAATAATAAACAACAGCACCCACGCCAAGCCATCCGTCGCCGGTTTTAAGGCTTACCAGTTTATAAGTAGCCTGCGCGCCCCATAAAATAAATGCAGTTTGTATAAGTAATAAGGTATATGTTCCGGTTAGCCAATTTAGCAACCAGTAAAAGGGAACGAGATACATGAGGAAGAGCGAAAAATGGTCTTGCAAAAAAGTAATATCGTACCCGATAAAAACCTTATACATATAGCAGGTTGTGATTCTAAAATGTGCGTAGTCCTTTAACGCGTAGTTATAAGGGCCATAATCAAAAGCGGTAGAGCGGAAATAATAGTGGTTTGCTACCGATATGGTGCAGAACAATGCGCCAAATAACCCCATTACCAAATAAAAGGCCAGCTTATGCCTGGAGGTAGAATTAATAAGGCCGGCTTGGTTCATGGGTGAAACTGTGCTACTAAAATAACGATTTATGCGAACATTATTTCACTTGCCATGCCTGTGCAATATCCCAGTTCGAGCGGATAACTATACCGTCAGGATAATAATATACTTTTTCAGGCTGAATATTATTTAAGTAATTGCCGGGGTCCCATGCTCCATTGTTATTAGCATCATCTATTAAGCGTATGCGGTACGTGGCTGGTGTTAAAGCATCAAAAAATATTGTTTGGCTACCGATAATCGAAAACTGCCTCGATATATTATTCTTCCCGTCTAGTAATTGCACCAGATAATGCCCTTTGTTCTCAAGCTGCACATTTAGCTTCAATGTTCCAAAATAAGTTGGTTCCTGCACATTAAATTTAAATTTCATGGTATCATTCTTAATGCCGAACATATCAGTAAATGCCCCAGGTAATAGCAACAATGTATAAGAAGAATCACTTATTAGCGCATTTGCCGGAAGCAAAGAAAATCCAAGTGGCAAGCTGGTTGTATCTGTTTTATATTTCACAGTATCGTTACGCATAGTTAGGGTTACTTTGCCGGGGTTATATTTTAATACAGGGTCGCTAAACCCCAATGTAATAGGCTGGTGAAAATCGTACCCGTTATGCGCGTTTGTTAGAATTCTCAACTTAACCGTTTTTTGTTTTTTCGCTTTCCTGGCTACACTATTATTCGGGAATGAATGCACAAAAGCACTATCGATGGTTTTTCCATTATTATAAAGTACAAATCGTAATGAATCGAGATAAGGAGTATTTAAAAAATAAAAAGCTGAATCGCGGGTTACGGAATAATTAATATACGTGTATTTTGGTTTTAACGAATCGGGTAGGTTTAGCAATTTTACAGATAAACTATCTACAGCTTTATTAAAAACCATCAAAACCTGACCTCTATCGTTTGCTTTGGCCTTCATTAGTTTAAGGGTAGGCTGTGGTTCTGTAAAAACAGTAAGGTTAGCGGTATCGTGTAAAGTAACTTCAGTTAGCCTGCTTTTAAAACCTATACCCTCTATATAAGGATGATATAGGTAATCGGTCTGAACATTTCCCAATGCTATTATCTTATAAGTACCTCCATTTATGTTATTGATCTTGTAATTTCCCTGTTCATCGGTTAAGGCAATATAGGCAGGAGCTTTTTTATAAACGGCCGAATCACTAATATCAGAATAAAGCTCTACATATCCACTCTTTATAGGGTCGTGGGTGAAAGCATCCTGTACATGGCCCATAATCGATAGCGAGTCAATATGGTCTCCGGTCGATACTACATATTGAAAACTCTTTAGCACGTTCCCTTCATTATTGTCAACTATGGCATTGCCGAAGTTAAATGTATAGGTGCTATTATTTTTGAGGGTATCTTTAAGTGTGATCTCAAGGGTTTTCCCTTTTATCAACGTTTGTGGCGCATGTTTCAGCGGGGGAGATATAATGAGTTGCTTGTTCAGGTCTTTCAACTGAAAATACTCGTCGAAAGTAATTCGAATCTTATTTGAGCGGAATCCGGTGCTTTTGTTATCGGGAGTGTAACTCAAAACCTTTGGGGGTGTAACGTCTTTGGGCCCGCCTGTAGGTTTTACTACTATTGCACATTGGCTAAGCAGAATTGCAGCAATGCTATAAATAAATACTCTGCTTATGTTACGGCGCAACATAAGATCAGGCATTTGTTATTTTCTCAATTAATTCAACTAATTCTTTAAGGTACTGTTCATCTATTGAACTAAAATGCGCCAGGTGTTCACTGTCTAAGTCCAATATCATACTTACTTCACCCCTTTTATCGAATATTGGTAACACAATTTCCGACCGCGATTCGCTGCTACATGCTATATGTCCCGGGAACTTATCTACGTCGTCTACCAAAATGGTTTTCTTTTCTTTCCAGCTGGTGCCGCAAACACCTTTACCCAAAGCAATACGCGTGCAGGCTACAGGTCCCTGAAAAGGGCCAAGTACAAGTTCATTATTCTTAACTATATAAATTCCTACCCAAAAAAAATGCATACCATATTTAAGGGCAGACATAATATTGCCAAGCGCGGCATACTGGTCTTTCTCACCTTCAACCAATGCCTTTATCTGCGGGAGCAACGAAATGTATTGCTCCTTACGTGAACTTCCTTGTATTATTATTGATTCAGCCATGTTGGTACATTATTGGCAAAGATGCAAAATTGTTTGGTAAAGGATTGTAAAAGAACGTAAATAGGTTTTAGTTATTGTCGGTAGAAAAATCCTGGTTCGAGAAGGGGGTACGCTCAGGTATCACTATCTTATTAAAGTCGAAGTGCGTGTTTTTGTGGCAGTTATTGCAACCTGTGGTAAGTTTAGTAAAGCTTTCAGAAAATGCATGCACATCTTTGTTCTTAATGGCTTTTTGCAGACTATCGAGTTGGGGGTATAGCATAGGTTTAAAGAATTTAACCTCCGGCCTGTCTGTTTCAATAGCTTCAGCTTGTTTTATGATCTCTTCTATTTCGTCATATTCAAATTGTGCCAAAGGCCAGTTCTCCTCGCGGCCTGCAAACCAAAGTTTATTATGATGTATTTGTATACCCAGCATCAGTTCGCCTAACCCCGGTTTACCGAGCGTTACTAATTTCTGTAAGCTGTCGTTTTGTTTATTCAGCTTATTTATTTCCGATTGCAGGTCCTTTAACTTGCTTGAATTTTCTGTACAACCCACCAAAAATAAAATACAGGTAAAAAGAAAAAACTTTTGCATAAAACAATTATTTACCGCCCAAACGTATTAGGGGCTTATCAATACTTGCAAATTTATTAATAGCCTTTGATTGGGTGAATAATATATAGGTAAAAATTGCGGAACTGACCCCAATTACCGAAGCGGCTAATACATCTGTTATAAAATGTTCGGCCAGGTAAATGCGTGAATAGCCAACTAAAAAGGCACAGAGAAAGAACAGAAATTTTGCAGAGCCTTTGTTTGATATAAGAGCCAACAGGCAGAATAATGCAAATGATATAGCAGTATGGCCCGAAGGGAAACTATCCCAGGAATATATATCTACACCTGGCACATGGTAAAAGCCTTGGTTTAATTGTTCAAATACCGTTGCAGGCCTGGGTGCGTGCAGGGCAAACTTTATACTATCGTTTATACCAAACGATATCAGAAAACAAACTACTGACATGATCATAAACCTGAAGTTTATAAACGCCAGTATTAATGCAACAGGTAGTATAAGATATCCGAGCCCTACATTAGTCCAGTACTTGAAAAAAAAGTCGGTAACAGAACTATTATGTCCGTTTATAAATAGCGAAATATCATTTCTTCCCCATAAACCAAGGCAGCTGGTTGCAATCAGCAGAAATAATAAATAGGGAAAAAAGAATGCGGAATTTTTTTTTAGCAGATCATACATTAGGATGAGCCCAGAGCATGTAACAGGTCATGTATTTGTGCATTCCATAATAGGCGGGCACTGTCCAGTTCATCTTTGCTGTCAGCAAAATCGCTCACAATAAGGGCAATTTCGTTGGTAAGGTCATCTATTTGCAGGCGAAACTCGAAATACCTTTTATCGCTTTGCTCTTGCCAGCGGAAACGTACAAATTCTCTTTCTCTGAGAGCAAGCAAAGTAGCTTGCTTCATTTCATCGTTGCCCCAGCTAAAAATAAAGTTGTTATCTTTTATAAATACTCTGGGAGCAAACCATTTTTCTAATCCACCTGCGGTCGATAGGAACTCAAAAAGTACATCAGGTGAAGAGCTTACAATATATTCAAGCTTATAAAGGCCTTTGGCATTTTTTACATCATCTTTTATTTCAGATGGCACAAGAGGCCTTGGAGGTAATACTACAAAGCGCTTTCTGGGTGCCGGGGGTTTCCTTACAGCCTTTGCTGAAGGAGCTGGCTTAGGCCCACCCTTTGGGTCATTTTTAACAACTGGCTTAGTTTCTATTTTTTTAGCAACTGCCTTAGGTTCAGGCTTTTTTAATTCAGGCTTTACCTTTGGCGCCGGTTTTTTTGCCACTACCTTTACAGGCTTCGTCGGTTTAGCCTTAACAGGTAATTTCTTAACCTGTTTTTTTGCCGGTTTTACCTTGGCGCTAACTTTTTTAGCTGCAACCTTTTTTGCCGGTTTCTTGGCAACAGGTTTTTTTGCGGCTGGTTTTTTAGCTGCCGGCTTCTTTGCAGAAGCCTTTTTAGGCTTATTATTGGTAGGTTTTGCTTTTTTCTTCATTAGGTGACCGGAATAGAATGGCAATAATAAAAAAATTATAATAGCAAACTAGGTTTTGTTAATAATAGCTGAAAAATTCCGTCTTTTTCGAAAATCATTATATTTGCGCCCCGTTTCAAAATAACGGGCTTAAAAATGGCGAGGTAGCTCAGTTGGTAAGAGCGCCGGATTCATAACCCGGAGGTCGAGAGTTCAACTCTCTCCCTCGCTACCAGATAATAGTATTTAGAGCAGTTGTTGATTTTTAGACATTATCAGCTATCTGCTCTTTTTTTAGAGGGGGAATGCACTTTAAAACATCCTCTTTCGAGAAATTTATTTTCGGATTATTAATATCTACCGCATCCGGTCTGCATTTTATCTGCTCGCCCTTTAGCCACATAGTAGCCCATTTTTTAGTATTCTCCTTTTCAGAGGGTGTTAGTGTAGCTTCTGTTTTTCTCCAAAAATCAGTATCAGCAAAACCGACTTGCTGCAAAACATAAAAATTGTTTTGAATAAACGCGTCTATTCCGCCGGAAGGATAATCAAGCCTGTTTTTTAATTGCCTTATTACACCATTTTCCGGATAGAAATCAAAATTAAGCCCATCAGCTTGTAGTCCAACTTTATTCAATAATCCCACCGACATCAGGGATTTTTTGATTAGTGCTTTGTTTTTAAGGAGGAATTGAGATTTTTTAAGAGTATGCACAATTTGCCTTTTGTTTGTACTCCAAACGGTGAATGAAAGATTAAGAGATTCAGGGAAAAAAACTATATGTGGCGCATATGCGTCAATAAACGATGCGTACCCCTTTGCATTCCTAAATAGCTGGTTGGCTTCCATTGTTGCTGTGCCTGTTGCAGTATCAAGTTTAAAACCAGGTTTAAAAACTATGCTTTCGTAACCTTTACCAAAGCCTCCAACTACAGTAAGTAATAAATTACCATGATGATGAATGCTTTGGGTACTTATAACAGAAACTGTGTTAGTACCCGGTAGAAAAACATTGATCCCAAATGTAAAATCCTGGTTTTTAAACACATCAAATCCCATTACAGGCCCAAAATAACGCGAGTTAAAGTAGTTGGGACTGGATAATTGTCGGCGAATTATTTCAAACAGAATTTCTTTATCCTCAACCATTTTCTGCAAATAACCCGCAGTTTCTTTATGGGCAGCATAATACTCCTGCTTTTTGAAGATATCAGAAAGTTCCTTTATGTAATAATCTAAATTGTGGTGGGTACTCATTAAACATGTAATTGCTTCTACAATAGTACTAAAATAAAACTTAAATGGAAAGACTTTCCTCTCACTATTAAAATTTGTATATTTGTTCTATAACCTCTTAAATTCAGCAACATGAAGAAGATTTCCTTAAGCCTGCTTTTAGCAGTTGTAGCCTTATTTTCGGGAATAAATAATGCAAAGGCGCAAAATGAAACCGGGCAGGTTTCAGTTAGCGCCGGTGTTGGTTTTAGTGTGTTGTTTGGGGTAATAAACATAGCAGAGAATCAGGCAACCGATGAAGGTATTACCCATTCTACTTTGCCTGCGCTTAATATGAATATAGATTATGGCATTAGCCCAAAGTTTAGCCTTGGCTTGGGTGTGGGATATCAATCAACCACCATAAATTATACTAATTATGAGGCTACTACATCATCGGGCTACGATAGCCTTTATAATTTTGGTGTTACCATAAGCCGCTTGAATATTGGGCTCAGGCCAATCTACCACTTTGGCAAAAACGATAAATTAGATATTTATACCGGCGGCAGGATCGGGTTATCAATCTGGAGCATATCAACTACGGCAAGTGTTCCCGGCTATTCGGGCCCATTTCAATATTCGGGTGTTTTGCCAAGCTTTCAATATCTTTTTGGTATGAAAGCCTATTTCACTCCTTCTTTTGGCGCCCATTTTGAAGTTGCTATTGGCACGCCTTATCTTATAGAAGCAGGATTGAATTACAGGTTTGGCGGTATTCCGGCCTCGGCGCCTTCCAGGTAAATTGCTTTAAATAGTGATCGGCTAAAAGGCTACTATCGTATTAGCTGAATATATCCGTTAAGGTTGTATGACTTATTGCTATAGTCAGTCGCCTTAAGTATGTAGTAATAAATACCATCCGATTCTGCTACGCCTGCCGGGCTTCTTCCATCCCAGTCAATATTAGGGGCGGCCGCGTTAAACACTTCTTCTCCCCAGCGGTTAAATATTTCTATGCTATATGCTTTCATATCCGAAGCGGTAACATGAAATACATCGTTTTGGCCATCACCATTTGGGGTAAATACGTTAGGCACAAAAATTATTTCAATTACGTGAACGGTGTCGCTTATTGAATCGCGGCATCCGCTGCTACTGGTAACCCATAAGGTTGTAACATAGTTTCCTGCTATAAGGTATTGGTTGTAAGGGAACGAGGCTACAGAAGTATTGCCATCGCCAAAGGTCCAATACCATGCGGTTGCATTGATGCTACTATCAATAAATGCTACATACTCACCTGCGGCAACAGGGTTAGGTGTTGCTGTAAATTTTGCAACCGGGGTCGCTTCAATTATTACCTGTGTAACAGATGAAGCACTATTATTACATCCATCTGTCACGGTACATGAGTATGTTGTTGGCGAAGTAGGGTTAACAATATAAGGCCCGGGCCCTGTGCCTACAGCAGGGGTCCATTTATAAGTATAGCCGGGTAATGGGTTTCCACCACCAGGTACAGCCGTAAGAGTTACAGGTTGGCCACTACATATCGAATCAAGTGCCGTCATATTTAATGATAGAGCAGGGAAAATATAAATGGATTGAGTAGCTACATCTTTACAAGCTCCGTTAGCGCTTATTGCTGTAACGGTATATGTGGTTGGGCTTGTAGCGGGTGTTACATTTACCGAAGCTGAAGTAGAGGAACCCGGATTCCAAATATAGGTAGTGCCTCCGCTGGCGACCAGTGTTACTGATTTTCCGGGGCACACTGTATCGTTACCGCCTGTTATTTTAACAGTGGCTGTAGGTGTTGCATTTACGGTAATGGCAATTGTGGCTGTATCAATACATCCGGCAGAACTTTTGCCAATAACGCTGTACGTAGTATTTGACGATGGATTAGCGGTAACCGGCGAGCCGCTTGAAGGAGTGGTAGATGGTAGCCACGTATAACTACTTGCACCGCTTGCAGTTAGCACTGTACTTTGTCCGCTACATATATTACTGTCTGAAGCTGTAACTGTTAAGGTAGGTAATGGGTTAACAATTATAGCAACAGAATCGCTGTCTCTGCATGTTCCTGTTGTTGTTCCTATAACTTTAAAAGTAGAATCAACACCGGGATTAACAATTATGGCTGATGCGGTAGCGCCATTGCTCCATATATAATTGGTAGCACCGGTTGCTGTTAGCGTAGTTGAATTACCCGCGCAAATAGTTGGCGATGGAGCCGCGGAAGCGGATACAGTAATGTTTTTAGTAGTAATAGTTACACTGGCTGTATCTGAAGTACAATGGTTGGCGTCGGTAATAGAAACCGTGTATGTGCCAGCACCTAATCCTCTGGCAGTGTCATTAGTTTGCACAGGGCTTGTACTCCAGTTGAATGTATATGGAGGTGTACCGGCACCTGTCGCTACAGTAGCGTAAGCCTGTGTAGTGTCTCCGGGACAAACTGTTCCGGGCGATGGCGCTGAAGCACTGGTAATGTTCGGTACTGAATTAACCTTAATAGAAACGCTGGAAGTGTCACTACAGCCGCTGCCTGAAGTCCCTTTTACTGAGAAAGAAGTATCCTTGGTTGCAGTAATAATAAAGCTACTATTCGTATTGCCTGTGTTCCATAAATAAGTGGCTGCGCCTGTAGCTTTAATAGTATCTGGTTGGCCCTGGCAAGCTGATAATGAACTTGCAGTTGCAGTAACATGTATTACTCCCACATTAACATTTACAGTGGCCTGACCCGTACATACACCATTAGCACCGGTTACTGTATACGTGGTTGAAGAACCCGGGTGCGCCATAATCGTGTCGTATGTCCCACCGGTGTTCCAAGTATAGTTAGTGGCTCCACTCGCAGTTAGCTTTGCAGTATCACCCGGGCATATATCTACCGGCGATCCCGGTGTTATAGTTACGGTTGGAGTTGTAGTTACTGTTATGGTAATTGTTTTAGTAGCACTTCCGTTGCTGCATCCGGCAGCATTTGTACCTGTTACTGTATATGTAGTAGTAACTAAAGGGGTAACCGCTATAGCTGATAAGGTTGAGCCCGTACTCCATAAATATGTACTTGCACCGCTGGCCGATAAAATATCGGTAGTACCTGAACATATAGAGGTAGAAGGCAGTGCAAGTATACTTACCGTTGGCGAAGCATTTACTATAACTTTTACGGTAGCAGGTGTTGTATTGCTGCAGCCTGCGGCTGTTGTGCCCACAACAGTATATGTTGTAGTAACTGTTGGGCTGGCTGTAGTAGTATCGTAAGTAGTAGTGGTTAAAGTACCTGTCGGTGTCCATGAATAAGATGCTAAGCCACTTGGGCTTGCTGTTAATTTAACAGATGAGCCCGCGCAAATAGTTGCAGACGGCGATGCCGAAGCAGTTACGGTAGGCGTAGGGTTAACTGTTATAGTAATGGTTACCGGTGCGCCTGTACATGTTCCATTTGATGGTGTTACCGTGTATGTAGTAGTGACTGTTGGAGTTGCAGTGACTGTTGCGCCTGTTGTAGGTATCGTACCTCCTGCCCATATATAAGTAGTGCCACCTGAACCTCCTAATGCTTTAAGGGTGACTGTTGTGCCCGAACAAACTGTTGTTGTTGGCGTTGCAGAAATTGTTACAGTTGGGGTTGAATTTACTGTTACCGTAATTGTTTTACTTCCTGTGCAGCCAAGTGTAGCTGTTGTAGCCGTTACGGTATATGTAGTAGTAGATGCAGGATTTACGCTTATACTAGAAGCAGTTACGCCCGTACTCCATGTATATGTTCCCCCGGCCCCGGCACCTGTTGCAGTAAGGGTAGTGCCGCTTCCTCCCGAGCAGATTGAAGTACCCGGCGCAGCAGTAATTGTTGGAGTAGGATCAGAAACGATAGTAACATTATCAATAATAGTATCGGCACAATGTTTGCCTCCTGCTAACACAGCAACGCATGAATAGGTGCCCGAACATGTTACGGTTGCAGTTTGGGTATTAGTTCCCGAAGTAATGCAGCCAAACCCCGGTCCAATCCAGTGATACGATGAATCGCCGGATGGCGCTGTAATGGTACCGCTACCGCAAGTAGTATTTGCAACTGCTATTTGCTGAGCGCCACAACTAATATCTATATAGCAATATGCAAAGTGCCCACCTGGCCAACAACCACATGCTATAGCCTGAAAGGTAACAGTCTGACCAATATAGCGTGTCATATCGAATGATGCCGCGGTCCAGGGTTTATAGTAACAGTCCGTTTGATATTCTCCACCACCGTTACCTGCGGTGTTTTGAATCCAGTTAATTGATTTACCCAATTTAAAGCCGGGAGGGAAAGTGCCGGCTACAGCTTCCTGATAATATTGTAAACATTGTATAGGGTTGCCGCTTTGGTCATATACTGTAAAGAATACAAAAGGTTGCTCCCCTGAAGGATGACCACCATCATTAAGTACTGCTGCGTAATTGATAGTAAGTACTGAGTTAGCTGATGTAATAGGTATAGCCTGTTCCATAACTTCGCCTTGTGCCGCAAATTCATGTGCACCTGCACCACCACCACCTACCAGTGCACTTGTATTCTTGCCATTAACTGTATCATAGCCTGTGCTGGCATCATATGCATATGTCCCGCGTGAACCACAACCACTAAATCCTCCACCTATACCCGGATCAAGATTCACAAAATTTCCTCCTAAACGACAGCTTTGGGTAAACCCCGGACAAACCATAGGAAAGGGGCCGCATGAATCGTTACCTGAAGTACATATTGTTACCCACGAACAGGAATTTAAACCAGAGTTTTCACCCAATGTTATTGGTGTGCCCGAAGCAGGTGGTGTAGTATTTTGCGTATTTAATTTAGCGGTGCTAAATTGCCAGTTACCCCATGAATCGAAAACAGAAGTAGTACCTCCTGCATAATCATTTACGCCAATTGCCGCGGTCCAATTGGTATAAGGCGCGGGAACATCTGAAAAATCAAGATTATTACATCCGCCTCCCAATGTTTGACGGTTGAAACTTTTTGTATTGTTATCCAGCCACTCATCTTTCATTGATTTTACACCCTTGGCTTTATCAGCCTCACTGGGTTCTTCGTGTTCACCATATCTGCTAATTATACGCAGCGGGTCGTGGTAATGGCTGTTTAATAAAACCTTGCGATACTTACCAAACATAAAAATACGCTCTGACATAAGCATATAATTATGCAGCTCGTTACTGGAACAGTTCATTGCCTTTGCCTTCTCAAAGGTTCCTTTTAAATCGAACTCCTTTAGCGTATCACCACTATAAAATATATAATCTTCGGGCTTTACTTTACTATAAAAATCATGAAGCTTAATAACACCATTTTGCCCAAATGAAATGGAGGATGAAACAAGAATAAAAAATAAAGCAAAAAACAAACGCCCCGCAGAGCAAAAAATACCCTGACAATTGCCTGAAAAAGGCAACCTATTTTTTGTAAGATAAGTGAAGTATTGTTTTTTTATCAAGCGTCTAATTAATAGCACCAAATTTACTAAATCTTATTGCTAATTCAAACCCCTTTCTGTCGATTTACGAGAAAATACATGATTCTGACAACCAATTATTTGCGATTTGACAAGCTGTTAATAACTTTGAAAAGGTTGTTACCACAATGCCTGAAACCATTTAGGTAAAAATCGCTTTTTTAGAGGAATAAAATTATCTGAAAATAAACCCGTAAGCAGATAGTATTTTTTAAAAAAAAGCCATACATTTGTTTATATACTTCTTTTAAGAAAAGAGGATTCGCGACCGGAAGAAAATAATAATTTAAACACACACCGCATGAAAAAAATCTTTACTCTAATTTCAGTTTTTTCAATTTCTACCGCAAGCCTTTTTGCGCAGGCAGATACAGCTTCGTCAGCAGCAAATTGGAAAGCAACTCCTAACCCTGGCTTTGAAAACTGGACATCAGCAGGTAGTTACAGCAACCCTAATGGATGGAATACTGCCAATTCTCAGGAAACCGCTTTGGGCGCATATAATGTTTCGGAAACAAGCACCGCCAAGAGTGGTAGCCATGCTATAGATTTAGTTACCCAGAGCGAAATTATTGTAACGGCCCCTGGTATTGCAACTACCGGTACAATACCTACATCAAGTACAGGTTCAATTACCGGTGGGATAGCATATACCCAAAGACCCGATAGCATTGTAGGCTGGTATGAGTGTAATCCAGGGAGTGGTGACCATGGATTTGCTGCATTATATTTATTCGGCTCGGCCTCAAATAACACCGATACGGTTGCTGAAGCGTCTTTTAATTTGCCTACCACAAAGGTGAGTACTTATAAAAGATTTTCTGCCCCATTTGTATACCGTAATTCCGATCCTATTGTTAATTCTATCTGGCTTATATCTTCAAGTTCGGGCACAAGTGGTGCTGTTGCAGGTAGCAATGCGTATTTTGATGACTTAGCCGTAGTAATTAACTCTACAGTTGGTATTGCAACAGTAACAAATCCTGATTTAGTTGTGACTGTTGGACCTAATCCTGCATCTAATCGTATCATAGTTACTAATGGCTTAAACGCTACTGCTACACTTGCTATGTATGATATTACAGGACGTAAAGTTGCAGAACACAAATTGGCGAATGGCTTTAATACCATAGATATAAAGACTGTAATAAACGGTGTATATATATATACCGTTACCGATGAGAATAATGCACAGGTTAAGACCGGCAAGCTTATCATCCAGAATTAATTTTTAATAATTAAAGCAACCTGCTTAGCAATTGCTAAACAGGTTGCTTTTTAGTTATTGCCAACTCTAAAACTTACTCCATTGAAAAAACACTACTACGCATTTCTTGTTGTTTCATTAATAGCAATCTCAACCATTAGTGCTCAAACAACAGGAACACTTAAAGGTGTTGTATCTGATGCTTCTACAAAAGAAACAATGATTGGGGCAGTTGTTTATAATGTTAGCGATAAAACACATGGAGTTGTTACTGATGTAAATGGAGCCTATCAACTGCCACTAAACCCCGGAAAGGATACGATAGTGTGTATGATAATTAGTATGCAGCCGGATACATTTATAGTTACCGATCCCAGCAAGGATATTGTACACGACTTTAAATTAAGTTCAGGTTCACAACAGTTGGAAACATATGTTGTTTCGGCAGGTAAGTATGAACGTAAACTGGAAGAAATTACAGTTTCTATGGAAGTGATGAAACCTTCGCTTCTTGAAAATAAAAATTCATCGAATATTACAGATGCGCTTGAACAGGTTCCGGGATTAAATATTTTAGACGGAGAAGCACAAATACGCGGTGGTAGCGGTTTCGATTTTGGGGTTGGAAGCCGTGTAGCCGTTTTAATTGATGGTATGCCTGCACTTGCAGGCAGTGGCAGTGCATTAGAATGGAGTTTTATTCCAATTGAAAATGTGGAGCAAGTAGAAGTTATTAAAGGTGCTTCATCTGTAACTTATGGTTCGTCTGCTCTAAGCGGAAGTATAAATGTGCGTACTGCTTATGCTAAAGATAATCCTGTAACTATGGTATCCCTATCTTCTGGCTTATATGATGATCCTTCGGTACCAGGTACTAAATGGTGGGAAGGCATGGCCAATTTTAGTAATATGAGTTTTATGCATTCAGAAAAAAGCGGGCAATTAGATTGGGTTATTGGCGGCATGGTAAAATATGACCATGGTTATATTGGCCCCCCGGCTATTAATCCAAACGTACCGCGTATTCTTAACGATACTTCATTGAATAATAATCAGGTAGGAGAAAAAACAGGTCGGTTTAATTTTAATTTACGTTACAGGCCAAAGACCATTCCTAAGTTGAATTATGGGTTGAATGGTAACTTCATGCAATCAGATAATACCCAAGCACTCCTTTGGCAGAATGATACGCTTGGACTTTACAGAGCTTATCCGCACACACTTACATTGTTAGATCAAAAGATGTTTTATATAGATCCGTTTGTTAATTATATTTCAAGTGATGGCTTATCACAAAGCTTTAGAACAAGGTGGGCCTATTCGGATAACACTGCTACAAACCAGAACTTAGTAACCGCAGTGGCGGAGCCTAACATCAGAACAATAACCAATGTGTCATATACCGAGTACCAGGCTATAAAACAGGTGAGTGATGATATTAACCTTACAGGAGGACTTATTATGAACCAGATATATTCATATAATAGTTTGGCTTACCAGGGTGTGTTGCAAACAAACCATTTGCAGAATTTTGCCCTGTTTATTCAGGAGGATCAAAAATTATGGAAGGTGTTAAACCTCTCTATAGGCTTTAGGGAAGAGTCGTTTAAAATGAATGACACCGCTACTATTTTTAAACCTATTATGCGTGCTGGTGCTAATTTAAAACTAGCAAAGGGCACTTATCTGCGTGCTTCTTACGGCCAGGGCTATCGGTTCCCTTCTATTACCGAAAAATATATTTATTCTGACGTAGGGGGATTGCCAATTTTCCCTAACCCCAATTTACAAGCTGAAACAAGTACAAATGCTGAGATTGGAATAAAACAGCAGTTCAAGATAAATAATTTTATGGGCGCGCTTGATGTCGCGGTGTTCCAGCAGAACTATCAGAATACTATTGAAATTACATATGGCTATTGGGATAAATATGTAGATCAATTTGGCAACACACAAATTCGTGCAGGCTTTAAATATTTAAATACAGGCGAAACACGTATACGTGGAGTAGAAGTATCATTGCCGGCTGAAGGAAAAATAACAAAAGACCTTAAAATAGAAATACTGGGTGACTATACATTTATTGTACCTCAGGCTTTGCAACCTAATTTGGTTTATGCTACCGATAGCACTGGCAAAGGCATGACGTATGAGAATACCAGTACTAACACCAACGACAATATTTTAAAATACAGGTTTCAAACCATTGCTAAAATTGATTTGCAATTGACCTATAAACAATTCTCTATTGGAGGTGACTGGAGATATTACAGCTTTATGCAGAATATCGATACCGTGTTTTACCAGGAAGAATCACAAGGCGGTTATGGTATTTCGAACTACAGGTTAACTCATAATAAGGGAACAAATATATTTGATGCCCGTATTAGTATGCAGGTTATGAAACAATTGAAAGTTGCCTTTGTAGTGGATAATTTACTTAACACAAGTTATTCGCTAAGGCCATTAAAGATTGAAGCGCCACGTACCTTTGCTATAAGGCTTACATATCGTATTGATTAAATAGGCCTTCTTAGAATATAATTCCTGGTACTTTTACTGCATAACCAATTTGCTTTGGCCTATGACTGAATTAAAACAGGAAATTAAGGAACCTTCATTCAGAGAGAAGCATTCTGTTTCTATTCGTTTATGGCACTGGAGCACACTTATAATTATAATGGGTTCACTGGCAACCGTGTTGTTGGCAAAGACCCTGTTCAATAACCGGAGTAACGCGCCGCTTGTGCAACAAAACTTGCAGAAAAATAATATAGTTGTTACCCAAGATCAGGCCAGATCGGTAGCACATGCCTTTAGCGATAAAATATGGCATTGGCACATTTACCTGGGCTATGTATTGGCAAGCCTGTTCTTGTTCCGCATCATTTTCGAGTTCTTTCAACCCAAAGAGCAAAAGGTGATACCTATAATTAAAAATGCCTTGAAGTATCTACGGCAGCCCAATGCAGATAAGAAAAACGGAAGGCACTACTTGCTTGTTAGGTTTGCATATGTATCATTCTATTGCGCATTGGCAGTACAGACCTGTACAGGTTTATTTATGGTATATGCCGATGGTGTAGAAAACCTTAGAAATGCGAAGGGCATTGCAAGCAATATACACTCTGTTTTTATGTGGTTGATAATTGCCTATATAGTAATACACATAAGCGGAGCAGTTGTTGCGGAATTTTATAAGCAGGGCAAGGGTATGATTTCGGATATGGTAAATGGAGGAGAGTAAATTCTCTTTCTACCTTTTTATAAAAGCATACAGGTCGCTGCTGTACTGAGCAAAACCATCTTTCGCAGGTATTTCCCCATGATCGGCACCGGGTATAAGGTGCTTTTCTTTATAAGTGCCCTGATAATTATTATAGACTACAAGCCCATTGGTTTGCCAGTTTAAAAAAGTATCACTTAGCCCGTGCATCCACATAAAAGGCTGGTTAACTGATTTGATCTCTTGTGAATTGTCAATTTTAAAAGTAGTAACATAACCGGCAGGTAAAGCAAGTTGGGAAGCATCATCGGCCATGGTTGCAGCCGATGCAAAGGGTGCTTCTAATATTAACTTGGTGGGTGTCATGCTGCGTGGGCTTGCCGTTAACATGGTTGCAGGTGCCGAACCTAAACTAAAGCCATACATCATCAATCGACTATTGCTCAAGCCTTCATTCTTAAGCCATGTTAAAGCTGCATCCACATCGGCGTACATACCATCTTCGGTTGGCGTACCCGACGACATACCATAACCTCTGTAATCTATCATCAATACTCCGTATTGGTCCTTGCTACCTGTGTTGGCCAAAAGCTTGGCGCGCTGCCAGTAAAAGTCCATGTTCCATTTGTTGCCATGGCAATACATAATAACGGTGTCGGTTGCAATTTTTCCAATGTCGCCAATATATATAGCGTATATCTGTGTGCTGCTGCTTTCGCCCGGGGCTTGCGATTGCAGACTGAATATATGAATAAGACTATCGGGTATTTTATAGCTGGCATCTAAGGTAAAATCTGTTTGGCCGGTATAGTTATCAAGTAAGTATTGTGTACACTTTAAGTTATTGAACAGGTTACTGTTTAGCTTAAGGCAAGAAGTTAGTAAGAGAGCCGGAAGTAGAAAAAACAAGCACAGCTTTTTCATTTTAAAATAATTTGTAGATTACTGTTATATAAGGTGCCAGCGCTCCTTTACCTCCAATACCAAAATAATCGACCACATTGGGTAAGTTATTTAAGTTAGGTGCAATAAATTTCAATTCGATATCATAGTTCAATTTGCGGCGCACATAGGTATAACCAATTTGCGGGCAATATATCCAATGGGTACTTTGCGTTTCACCATCAGGCCTTTGTTGTGCAAGCTCAAACCAATTTTCTATACCGGCATATACAAAGCTTTTGTGCGGTTTAAATTCCCAATACGCATTTACATCTAACTGGGGCCAGCATTTAAATCCTCCGCTTGTAGCGGGCCAAAACTCCTGCGCAATATTTAATGCAGGATTTACGCTCACACCTAATCGCAAGCTATCATTGTAATATATCTCTTGGCAAACACCAATATCGGTTTGTGCTACACCAAATAGTAATGATGTAGTATGTATGGAACCAAATACCGATGTATTATCAGTTATGCCTTGCGCATACATTAATGATGTTAATGGAACAGGGATGGTTAAGTTATCGTAAGCAAATAAAGGGCCACCTATATTGGCGCTAATTACTTTTTCGCCTTTGTTAAGCGGACGTATTAGACGGGTAGGAGCGCAGGAATAGAAGAGAACAACTGAGAAGAATAAAAAAAGGAAGGAATTATTTTTTGCTGTAAATACTTTCTTCACTGCTCTTTACAAATAATTATCAATCATTTCTCTTACGCAGGCATCTCCGCCATTGCGGGTAAGAATGATAGTGGCTTTTTGTTTAATAACATCTATAGCATCGGCAGGGCAAGCAGAGAAACCTGCTTTGCT
>Ga0206861_1011_pt2 | contig 68237 bp, 62 predicted proteins | sample Alteio_BWOrgCont_45_FD_152617 | JGI IMG/M metagenome (GOLD analysis project Ga0206861, IMG submission 152617) | Enriched cells from forest soil in Barre Woods Harvard Forest LTER site, Petersham, Massachusetts, United States -... | ecosystem: Environmental > Terrestrial > Soil > Temperate forest >... | reverse complement strand
ACCGCACCAGGACAAATAAGGTTCAGAAGGATTAATTGTCGAACTAGTCGGATCGGCGCTTGCGATTGCCCAAGGTGCGGGGCTAGAACCGGAATTTAATGGCGTGAGTAGATTAGGATTCGTCATATTCTGTGTAGTGAGGCCTGTCACAGCAGTACTAAATGGGCTATTGCCGATACCTACTGCTTGAGTAGAAAGCTGGTTATCCCAATAGGTATTAGTCAGTGTGCCACCGTCATTTTCACCAATAAAACCGCCGACTTCTGTGCCATTCGAGGTGACTTGAGCGGCACTGTAGGCATTTGTGATTTGTCCTGCGTTAATGCCGACTAAACCCCCGACTTGATCAGTAGCGCTCACTTGTCCGACGGCAAAAGAATTATTAATATTACTGCCGCTATCTGCAGATCCGACTGCGCCACCCACAGCGGTATTACCGCTGACCGTTGCATTAGCGACGGATTGCGTAACCGTAGAGCCAGATAAGTTACCCACTAAACCACCTACATTATTACCCACGAGATTATTTAGACTATCCGTGCCCTTGACGGTGGTATTATTAACAAAAACTTGCGCTAGGGTGCTATTAGTGGCATTACCGACTGCGCCGCCAGTATTATCTTGGCCATTAATGGTACTATTTTGTACGATGGCATTTTGCAGAAAACTGTTATTCATTTGTCCGACCACGGCGCCTACATTATCTTGGCCACCTGCGGCAATATTAATATTATTTAACTGAATATTATCTAAATTGGCACCACTGGTTGTGCCAAATAAACCTACGGCCTGGCCAGCACTATTTGTGATCGTTAAATTTTGAATGGTGTAACTGTTACCAAAAAATGTTCCAGTGAAAGGAGCGCTGGAAGTACCGATAGAATTTATAGTGGTATTATTAATCCCACCGCCATCTATCGTTGCACCTAGAGCAAAGCTATATCCCAGTGCGCTGGGTGTAGAACTGATGCTACTTAAATCTGTTAAATTATTTACTAATACATAGGCATTATAATGTCCACTGCCCATTACGACGCTGCCATCAGTACCATAAGTTGCTAGTGTAACTCCTGCAAAAGGATGCAGTGGATCCGATACACCTTTGAATGCAGGATTATAGAAAATGTTAACATTCCCTGCGCTATTAGAGAAATCAACTTTTCCACCTGATAAGAAATTAACCGTACCCACATTATCCGCATCCGCATCCGCACGCAAATTCAAATTCCCACTAGGCGGATTCGTATTAAGCGGATCAGTATTAAGCGGATTAGGCGCATTCTTAATCACCGCCTCGACATTAATATTATTATCCGCAATCAAATTCAACGTCGAATTCGTATCCCAAGTAATATTACTCGTCACATCAATATCGCCCGGATCATTGGTGGTTGTATCTTTTTGCGCTTGAATAGTCGTATCGGTATGCGATTCTAGCGCTGCCTCAATACTACTTGCTTGCGATGCATCAATAGTGTCAGTACCTGGATCAAGTAACCATGATCCATTTTTCCCACTCGTACTTCCGGCATTCACACTCGCATTAGAAACATCTAAACTTTGCATACCCGAAGTTTCAACCGAGCCGCCATCTCCGCCTTGCGCGCCGCCTTGGGCTGAAATAGTGCCGTGAAATTCAGTGGTATTATCCGACCAGACGACGACTTTACCGCCATCGCCTTGAGTAATCGCATCAGCGGTTAATACCGATCCGGCATCAACTGTAGTGTTTTGCGCATGGGCCAGCGTGCCGCCGCCTTGTGAATCGCCCCCAATTAAAATGCTGCCGCCACCTTGATCACCGCTGGCCGTGATCGTAGCCGGTGTATTATTGGCGCCCACTTCAATTTGATCGCCAGTAATTTCAATTTGTCCACCGGTTTGACCTTTTGCGGTGCCGGAAGCATCGACAGTTCCGCTCACATTCACTTGTTGTGCGCCGCCAAATACAATTTTACCATTGACCTTGGCCACCGATTGCGCTTGCACAATCCCATCGACATTTATCACACTATGTACCGCATCACTCACCGCTTGTGCAGTCAACATGATACTGCCCGCATTGGCAATAATGCTGCCGGTATTGTCGATATGATAAAGTTTTGAGACACTGGCTTGCCCAATATCAAAATTAATTAAGCCATCCCCCGTCATATCCAGCGTCCAGCGATCCCCAGTGCCGAGTGCGACTTTGCCTAAATTCGCTTGAATCACCCCATCATTGACAACGCCAGGACCTACGAGTGCAATTAAACCATTTTTTGCAATCGTTGAAATATGGCCATGGTTAATAATTTCTGCATTGGGATCATTGCTTGGGCTATTAAAATCATAATTGCCTGCTAAAAAATTACTGTCAGAAATATTAGCCACACTCGCAACAATACTGCCCACATTCACCTGAGCATTCAGGCCAAAAACGATCCCATGCGGATTAATTAAAAATATTTTACCGCTGGCAATTAAATCACCGTCTATGGTGGACTCAGTATTGCTGTTAATGCGATTTAAAGTGGTGTCGCCTTTATTATTAAATTTAACCGTTTCACCGGGGCTGATATCAAAGGTATTCCAATTAATAATCCCTTTACTTCCTTTTTGGTTGATGGTAACCACGTTGCCATTATTTTGGATGGTGATATTGCCGGATGCGACTTGACCCCCTGTAGGATTGCCATACAGGGGCAGCGAAAGCGCACTCAAGCTTACAGCCATAAGCATAGTCATGGCTTGTTTATAAGAAGATAGGTGTAACGGCATAGGTTTACCCTGCAACATCAAAACGGGCGTTTTTATTCTTTTAGTGTCAAATAAAAGTGTACGACTTTTTGACGCTGGATATTTTTATGACTTATGCACCCACAGATAAGACAACCTATGTCCTGTCCTTCATGAAAAAAACCAATGAGAAATGAAGCGCTTAGGGCAAGCGTCCTTAGCCAAGAAAGTTCCTTAAACAATAGGTCACGTTTGGAGGGGAAAAATACAGGTTTTTCGTGTGCGCTAAGGCTGATAACCCTATCGTCAATATAGGATTTGTGAGTAAGTATTTAAAGCTGTGCGGTAAAGTAAAAAAATACCCGTGCATTTTTACTGTCGGTAGAGGCGACTTTTCTTGTCAGCGGTTGGCCGACTTCTAACTGGCCGGTGAAAAATTCAGTTACATTCATCCGAAAGCCGCCGCCTAAAGACACGAGGCTTTGACTAAATCCATCTTGTTTTTGAAACACCTGGCCCCCATCATAAGTCACATAGGGTTGGAAAAAATTTAAGCCCCAGTAATCAGGATAATAAGACTTTCGCAACTCCAAACGTCCGGCATAACCGGAGTCGCCACTGATTTCAAAATAGTCATAACCAATACCATAATCTTCACCGCCGACGCCAAATTCTTCCGCAACCAACAGGGGATTGGCCGAATATTGCGCTTGTCCACTGATGAAAATTGCGAAATTATCGGGCAGCTGTTGTAAGCGCGTCACTTGCGCATTCACTTTGGTATAATCTTTCGTGCCGAAAAAACGCGAGCGTAAAATATGCGGTTCATTTTGACCGGTAAATAAATTAACCCCTTGAGAAATTTCACCGGTGATTAAATTAGAACCTTGCCAGTTATCGGTGAGGTCAAAAACAAAACCGCCCCTTATCGATTCTATGCGATCTAAATATAATAATTCACCCAGGCTATTGGTTTTACTGTTGGACACATCATAGCGCATCCACGCCGATAAATTATGCGAGCGTTGCCTAATCAGCGCTTGCTGGGTCGCAAGTTGTAATGAGCTACTGTAACCATGCACGTCTAAAGGGGTTAAGGTATAACCGGGATTGACTTGGCTGTAATTGAGTACGCCTTCAAAAAACGCACCGTATTGTCCAAAGGGTTTGATATGCGTGATGCTGGCGGCTTGCATTTCATGCCACGGGTCGGTCGCCGTGCCTTCTAGTGTGGTTTCGCTAATATAACCCCCCGGATTATTGGCGGTGACGCTAGCCAGATATTCTGTGGGCCCTGTCCACTTCGTGCCGCGATTATCGATATGTGCTACGGCTGCATAATCTTTTTCATACACTTCTATCGTCAAACGGCTGGCCCCAACGGTGGTCGGTGAAGGGGATAACACGCTGCGGACACTGATGCCGGGCAGATCATTCATCCGCAGTAACGCTGCTTCCAAATCAGTAAGCTTAAGCGGCTTAGATTCCAAAATAGGTTCGGCCATTTCCGTTAAAAAAGCTTTGAGGCTCGCATTGTCCGTTTCAATATCAATCTGGTCGATAAACCCTTCCACGATGATCAATTTAATCTTTTCGCCATGATCAATTTCTTGCGCTGGAATGATCACCCGGGTGAGGATATACCCATCGGCCATATAGAGTTGTTCGATGTTATTAGCAATTTCATAAAGCTGCGCCAACGTAATTTCTTTGCCGAGTTTATCTTGATAAAGAGGTAGAACTTCCCTCTCAGACAGTAAGGTCGCCCCTTCAAAAATAAAACCATTGAACAAAAAATAAACTGTATGGACACTGACGTCAACGCTAGGCGCGGTCGGCGAAACGGAAAGTAAATCCGTGGGTGAATAGGGAACAGATGCCGTGGGCGTTCGCGTGGTTTGTCGTTCCGGTTGCACACTGGAGGGCAAAACGTTAAGTGCCCACACCAGGGTGGAAAAAAAGCAACATAATATTAAAAGGAGTAAGCGCATGATGACTAAGCATAGACGAGGCTATTATAATAATCTAATTCTTTCACCTGATGTTAAGCCTCATGCTTCACAAATGATTGCGCATAAACTCAGCTACAATAAATGGATGAAAAAAATCTTCATCATGATCTTAAGTGTCCTGTTGGCTTCTTGCAGTCTATCAGGATACACACCCGATGATTTGGCATTAGACATCCCCAGTACATGGCATGCCAGTGATGAACGCTATACAAATACCGAAGAGGATTTGGTCCATCTGCCGTGGTGGCAGCAATTTGATGATCCTACTTTAAATGAGCTGGTGGATAACGCCTTACTTTATAATAATACGCTACAAATGGCCATGGCCAATGTTGAGGCCGCTGCAGGTGAACTCAAACGTGTGCAATTGCAATGGGTCCCCGAAGTGGATGCGATAGGGGGTTATTCTTCTTGGCCAGATTTGGGATTTCCCGGGGTCGTTCTTGCGATTGTACCTCGCTATGCAGTCAATATTTTTAAACAAATAAAAGAACAAAAAAAAGCAGGCTATGAATTAAACGTCAGCCTAGCGATGCGCGATGGGGTGCGTTTGGCCGTGATCGGCCAAGTCACAGGCAGCTATTTTAATTATATTAGTCAAATAGCACAGCTAGAATTGTTACGGACTTTGGAAAAAGATCTTTCACAGTGGGCTGACATTGCGCAACACATGCATGAAGGGGGCTTATACCCACAAATGGAAGTTGAGCAGGTACAAGCAGCCTGGCGGCGTGTCCAGGCGAGAGAAAAAGTTGTCCAACAAAATGTCGTCATCAGCCAGAACGCTTTGCATTATTTAATTAATGAAGCCCCTGGGAGCTTAACGCCTACGCGGACATTTGCAGAATTAAATGGCCAAGAGATGATTATCGGTGCCTTACCCTTTAATGTCATTGAAAATAGACCCGATATGCAACAAGCCGCACAGGAATTAGCCGCATCCAATGAAGGCATAGGTGTTGCGTTTTCACATTTATTACCCACAATTGAATTAAGAGGTGCGTACGGTGACATTGCAACGACGCCCAGTGGTTGGGAATTGGGCCAGTATTTTGATTTTAATGAATTTTTATTACAGGTGCCTGTTTTGAAGGCTTCTGTTTATGGCGAGATAGCCAAAACTAAAGGTTTAAATAAAGCGTCTTTTTACCGTTATACGGATACTTTGCTGCGGGTATTGCGCGATGTAAATAATGATTTATCCGCCCATGATTTATACACTAAACGCTTAGCTAATCTTGTAACAGCCGAGCAACATACCAGGGAGGTGTATAATTTAAATAATGAACTCTATCAACGCGGTATTATTAGTTATCTGGCATTGATTGAAGTGCGGATCTTATTGCATGAACTGGCTATTGAGGTGAATCAATATAAATTGGATCAATTTATGACCATAGTGAATCTTTATCAAGATTTAGCCGTGGGTTACAATTATGCACCCGATACTAAAGGACTAGACATTAGCGATGCTGAAGATATTTAAAGTAGCAAAAAGTAAAATTAATTTACCCATCATTGTCATTGTCACCAGTGCGATTATTTTTATTTATTATATTTTTTCCTATTTAATCCCTTTTACGGGGCATGCGTTTTTAGTGACTAACGTCACACCGATTGCGGCCGATGTCTCTGGGTTTATCACGAAAATCTATGTTGAAAATGGTAGTGTGGTTAAAGCAGGCGATCTTTTATTTGAAGTCTATCAACCGCCTTATCAATTGGCTTATGAAAGTGCTAAAGCAAAATATGAAGAGGCTATCGAACACGTTAAAGTCATTGAACGGCAAACAGAAAAAACCACAGCGCTCTTAAATGCCGCTAAATTTGAATTTGAGCGGGCCAAATATGAATATGACTTAAAAAATGCTCAAAACGTAGCGCAAGCATTGTCAAAACTAGAAGTTAAAGAGTTGCACTATAATTTATTATCGCAAGAAAAAACCATGGAGTCGTTCAAAAGACAAATTGCCGTGGAAGATCAGCAGATAGTCCAACAAGAAAAAATGATCCAAGTATTAAAAGCAGACATGGACAATGCCAAAGTGAATCTAGATCTCACCGTAGTCACAGCACCTGCAGATGGGGTGATTGATAATCTATATATCGGTGTCGGCACACCCGTTGAAATTCATAAACCCTTATTTTCATTTATTGATACGTCAACCTGGTGGGTGCAAGCAAATTTTAATGAAACAGATTTGCGTAATGTGCGCGTAGGTAATAAAGCCACTATTATGTTACGCACGTATTATTTTGATAGGATATTTCACGGTAAAGTGGTCAATACCATGTGGGCAGCGGATAGAAAAATTACCGATCCCGGAACGCAACAACAAAAAATTAACTCGACCAACCAATGGTTACTAGAGCCACAACGTTTCCCCATACAAATCGAAATTTTGGATCCTGATCCAGACTACCCATTTAATCCTGGGGCAAGCGCGTATGTGTATATCAAAACTGAATAAAGCGATGGATGCGTATGATCCCTATGGCGAGCAGCGCGTCAATGGTGTCAAAGTCGTTTATGTGGTCATGATCCTTTTTGCTGTAAATGCTGTGTTGCCTATTCCTAACCCTTATTTTTATTTTTTCTTTGCGCCTACTTTTAGTATGGTTGCTGAAATTGCAGGACTAACCATACCTGAAAAGTATCGCAATATGCTGCATTGTATGGTGATTACCATCATTACCGTTTTCATGTTCAATTACTTTGCTGCCTATTGGTTTATTTTTGTACTGGTATTTTTTTATTCTTTACTGCTTTATCTATTATTTATAAATAAGCAAGTCTATGTGGTCTGCATTATTCCTGTTGCCTTGGCCATGGGAGCCTATTCACTGTTATATCAAGAATTAAATACTAACTTTTATTATATTGTAAATAATAGTTTAACCCAATTGCTCGCCCTGGTGATTGTTGTCGGGGCACTTTTGTTTTTTCCGTTAAGCTATTACTACCGCTTATGGTTAAGAACATTACTCCTATTGATACAGCATACGCTTGCGCATGCAGCGGTTCTACTTAAAAATCAAGAAATTATATTTGACCCCGTGAAAGGTCATACCACCCGTTTATTTCGCTATGCTAATATGCTGCCGCGCAATTTTCCTTGCTATTCAGTTTTGAGAATAAGTTGTCTTATTAATGATCTGCACTTACAAATTTGCGTGCCTGAACATGATGAATTAATTCTGGATCTGGATAGGATCAACTTGCTGATTACAGAATTAAATACGTTTAAAGTTGCAGTTGCACACGAGCGACCATGTGAAGTAAAAAATACTTCCTTCAATGAATTAGATAAGCTTATCCATTCTTGGAATTATCTATGCTTGGCGTTGTAACGTTAGTTTAAGAAAATGATATTAAAGAGTGGAGAGTGCGCGCATGGTGTGGTGGAAACATTCAACTGAAGCAGATGTTAATACTTTATCCGATCAGTTTGCTGCTCAATTTGTGGGCCCATTTAATCTAGATACCCAGCAGTTACAAACTTTAGGCGGGGCCACTGTTCCGACCCTCAAAATGGGAGATGAAATCCTCAGTGATGCGGATAAGCTTGATTCATTTTCTAAAAAGAACAAGTGTATTGCCTCTGTGTTTGTAAAAATCGGTGATGAATACATCAGAATTGCTACAACCGCAAGAAAACGCGATGGTACGGTAGCATTAGGCACGCTATTGGATCATTCTAATCCTGCTTATCAAAAAATTCAAAAGGGTGTCAGCTCTGCTGATTCCGTCAATCTGTTTGGTGTCGAATATTATACTAAATATGATCCTATTTTTGACAGTGAAAAAAATGTGATAGGCATTTTGTTTGTGGGTTTACGTAGAAAATCGTATCGTGAGGCACGTGTCTTTCAGATTTGTCTGGTTTTTTCTGCGGCCATAGGGGTTCAATTATTAACTCTGCACGAACATGCGGGTTGGATAGGTTTTACGCTTATGCTTATCTACGCAGGTTTTGATAAAGGCACCAGCTTGCAGCGCACGCGCGAGCGCGTGTTTGGGGTCATTTTGGGTCTTTTTATAGGCTATTTTATTTGGGTTTTCGGACAAATTGATTATCGTTTTATCATTGCTATGATACCTATACTTCTGTTTTTTACATATTATTTCGTAGGCAGAAATTTTATCTATCAATCGGCGTTTATTGTGGCTTTAAGCGTGTTGGGTTCAGATTATTATAAAAGTGACAATAATGCGGTGGCTAATTTTTTATTTGAGTACCTCATATTTACGTTAGTGGCATTTGCGATCTGTATCATTTTCGATCATGTGGTATTTAGGAAAGTGAATTTATCGCGTAAATTCTATTTTGATTTGCAAGAAAAAATCTTGGATCATTTAAATGAACTCTTCAAGATAGTGGCTCATCAACCCTTGCGACGTGCTCATTATATAAAAAATAGCAATCAATTTAATGTAAGTGTGCTCGAATTATATGCGTTTATTGAAGCCACAAAATATGATATTCAAAACAAAACCTTAGAAGATGAATCCCATGTATTTAGAGAAAATATGCAGCAAGCCTATCATAATATTAGACGGTTATTTTTAAGAACGTCATTAAGAAATGATCAGTTGGTATCGGAAACTCGGAAAATACTTGATGAACTCGAAAAGTCGGTTTACACATTATAAACGCTCCAGATTAATTCACTCGGGTAAATTTATCCAATGAGCTAGGAAATATATAAAGTACGGGCGGTAAAATCATTACAAAGAATGCAAGCGGGATACTCCAAGAAGCTAGAAATATCCCAGAAATATAACAAATCGGAGCGATTAAGATTCTTCTCATCACAAAGGTATAGGCAAGCGCAGCATCATCTGGGTGATTCAATTTGTTACGTGTGGCATAAGAGATAGTGGCCCATTGGGTCAGTTGCGATAACATTAAATTTCCTGCATAAAAATAAATCACCAGCTTATCTTCTGGAAATTGGACGAGTAAGTTAGCAGAAAACGGCACCACGCAGGACACTAATAAAAAAGCCAGGGTTAACCAGCAATAAGAGCGATCAATATTGACTAAAAAGCCATGTTGAAAATGCATGGCCATCCATTGCGAGCCTAAGATGACAAAACTTCCTGCCAAAATCAGCAGATCTTTTAACACACTGTGTACGAGCACATCGGGCAATTGCATGGAAGTGATATCAGCCGGCAACTCTAACCGAAATATCATAATGGTCATCGCCACCGCAAAAATGTCATCAGTGAGCGAGCCTAGACGCGCTTTGGTTAAGATACGGTTAGCACTCATGAGTTGTTCTCGATTGCCCATAGTTAATACCCTAGTATAGTCTAGACCAAACTCAAGGGCGATTGACAAGTGTACATAGAAGTATTACTATTACTTTACAAAGTAATAGTAATACTAGCATGGGGGCGGTTATGCGCATCACACAAAAAGGCCAAGTCACTATCCCTGAAGACATAAGGAAAAAATATGGATTTTTACCCTATTCTGAAGTTGATTTTGTGGAAGAGGAGGGCAAAGTTTATTTGCAAATGATTAAGGGAAAAACTAAGCGTCGCGGGCAAGGCATTGTTGCACATTTGCGTAAAAGTGCGAGTGTTAAAATGAGTACGGATGAAATTCTGGCGCTGACACGAGGTGAACAATGACATCCGGTGTGCTGGTGGATGCTTGTGTTATTTTGGACATTATGACTGAAGATCCGATATGGTTTGATTGGTCTTCTGAAACGCTAGCAAAACATGCCGATCACAGTCAATTATTTATTAATCCCATTATTTATGCTGAGGTTTCTATTGGTTTTCAGAAAATTGAGGAGCTTGAGTCAGCGCTGCCTTCCCATGTATTTACCCGCTTACCTCTATCCTGGGAGGCTGCTTTTTTGGCAGGTAAAGCTTTTTTAAAATATCGCAAAGCAGGCGGTACACGTACGCTGCCTTTGCCCGATTTTCTAATTGGCGCGCATGCAATGGTTGCATCACTACAGTTATTGACGCGCGATGTGCGACGATTTAAAACGTATTATCCAAAAATTAAAATTATTTCACCCTGAATGGACAAATAGGTTAATCAGCTTATGGTGAGTGAGTACCTTTCATCGAATGCTACAATGAGCGCGCAATTTGGCGCCGCGGTTGCCAATCCTCCCCATTTATGAAACAATGCCGAGATGTCAGATTTAGCCATTATCATACTCGCGGCCGGTAAAGGCACGCGCATGCACTCTTTTCAACCTAAGGTCTTACACGGGCTAGCTGGACGGCCTTGGATCTTGCATCTTATTGAAACGGCTAAACTTTTAAATCCTGATGGGATTTATATGGTGGTCAGCCCCAATAACCGTGCGCCTATTGAACTGGCTGTCTCTGGACAGAATTGTCGCTTTATTGAACAAAAAGAAACCTTGGGGACGGCTCATGCGGTGCTGCAAGCGTTGCCACAAATCAAGGCAGACCATACCTTAATACTATTAGGGGATACGCCGCTACTGACGGGTGATACCTTAGCCCAATTATTAAGACACACCCCGGTGAAGGGCGTTGGAATGTTAAGCTTTGAGCCTGAAAATCCCAGTGGTTTAGGCCGTGTTTTACGTGATGCCAGTGGTAATATAGTGGGTGTTAAAGAAGAAAAAGATGCCAGTCACACTGAAAAAGCGATCCGTGAGGCCGCGGTAGGGGTTTATTATGCGCCTACGAGTGTCCTCTGCACACTCTTGCCACAGATTAACAATCAAAATGCATCGCAAGAATATTATTTACCGGATATTATCCCTTTAGCTTTGCAGGCAAAACATCCTATAGTCGCCCTTAAAATACATGAGGCGATGCAAGGTTTTGGGATTAATACTAAAAATCAATTGGCGATTGCCGAGCGTTATTTGCAACGTAAACAGATAGAAGAATTAATGGGGCAAGGATTGACGGTGATTGATCCGCACCGTGTCGATATCCGTGGTAAGCTGACTGTCAAGCAAGATGTGGTGCTCGATATTGATGTCATCATTGAAGGGGATGTCATCATCGGGCAGGGATGTACCATCGGTGCGCATACGATATTGCGCAATGTGCATCTCGGAGATTTTGTTACGGTTAATCCTTATTCTATGATAGAAGACTCCCACATTGAAAATCATTGCGTCATTGGCCCTTATGCCCGGATAAGGCCCGGTTGTCATCTTCATGAACGTGCCCATGTGGGTAATTTTGTAGAATTGAAAAAAACTCAACTCGGCGCCGACAGCAAAGCGAATCATTTAAGCTATGTTGGGGATGCGATTGTAGGTGAGCGTGTGAATATTGGTGCCGGCACCATCACTTGTAATTATGACGGCGTGCATAAACATCAAACCGTGATTAAAGACGGTGCCTTTATTGGATCGAATTCAGCATTGGTGGCTCCGGTGTGTGTGGGTGAGCACGCGGTGATCGGTGCCGGAACGGTATTAACCAAGGATGCGCCGGCCAAACAGCTCACGGTTGCGCGTTCAAAACAAGTCTCGATAGAGCATTGGAATAAGGATAAATAATGTGTGGGATAGTCGGTGCGATTGTACAACGTAATGTGTGCCCTATTTTATTAGAAGGCTTAAAGCGCATGGAATACCGCGGCTATGATTCTGCGGGCCTTGCGGTGATCACCGAAGATAAGGTATTACAACGCGTGCGTACGCAAGGTAAAGTCAAAGAATTAGAGCATGCGCTTAAATCCTTGACCCTACACAGTCATATCGGTATTGCCCATACGCGTTGGGCGACCCACGGTAAGCCTAGTGAAGAAAATGCGCATCCTCATTTATCTGGAGGAATTGATGCTATCGCGGTGGTGCATAATGGCATCATTGAAAATTTCCAAGAACTAAAAAATCAATTAGAACAACAAGGTTATGTGTTTACTTCCGATACCGATACGGAAGTGATTGCGCATTTGATTTATGATAAACGTAAAAGCGGATTATCCTTGCGCGCGGCGGTACATGCGGCGGTGCATGATCTCAAAGGCGCCTATGCCATAGGCGTAATGTCTGCGAAAGAGCCGGGCTGTTTAATTGCCGTACAAAATGGCGCGCCACTTGTGGTGGGCCTTGGGTTTGATGAAAATTATTTTGCATCCGATCATTTGGCACTGCTGCCCTTTGCGCAGCGTTTGATTTATTTGCAAGAAGGCGATGTTGCTGAATTAACGCAACATGCAGTGAATATTTTTGATGCAAGAGATGCCATAGTGACGCGAGAAATTAAAACGGCAACGCCAGATTTATACCTCAGTGCCGAGAAAGGTGCGTTTCGTCATTTTATGCAAAAAGAAATTTTTGAGCAACCCGACGCGGTGCGGACTACCTTGGAAGGACGCTTTAGTGCCGAGCATGTGTTTGATGCGGCGTTTGGTGCTGGCGCAGATAAACTATTTGATCAAGTTAAAGCTCTGCATTTTGTTGCGTGTGGCACCAGTTTTCATGCGGCACAAGTAGCAAGACACCTCATTGAAAGCGAAGCACATATTCCCTGCACGGTAGAAATTGCCAGTGAATACCGTTACAAAAAAATAATCGTGCCAGAGGGAACATTATTAGTTGCCATCTCCCAGTCAGGCGAAACTGCCGATACCTTAGCGGCGCTCTTGCATGCAAAAAAATACAATTATCTGGCAACGCTTGCGATTTGTAATGTCCCGGAGAGCGCGATAGTGCGTGAGGCCGATTTAGTGCTGCTCACCCGCGCAGGTCCTGAAATTGGTGTGGCTTCAACTAAGGCATTTACCACGCAATTGGTGGCGTTGATCTTATTAAGTACCGTATTAGCCCGTCGGCATGGTTTAGAGGCCAGAAAAGAAAAACAACGGATCCTAGCGTTGCGTGAATTGCCGCAATTAATAAAAGAAGTGTTAGCGCTTAACGCGCAGATTGAAAAAATTGCGCCTACGTTTGCGGACAAGCAACATGCGTTATTTTTAGGCCGCGGTGAATATTATCCCATTGCCCGCGAAGGGGCATTAAAATTGAAGGAAATTTCTTATATTCATGCGCAAGCTTATCCTGCCGGTGAATTAAAGCATGGACCGCTCGCTTTAGTCGATAATCATATGCCCGTAATTGCGCTGGCTCCCGATGATGAATTGCTTGAAAAGCTGCTCAGTAACTTAGCGGAAGTGACCGCGCGTGGCGGGCGATTGATAGTCTTTACCAATGCAGAATTATCTTTACCCGGCGAGACGGTTATAAAATTGACCTGCAATGTCAAAGAGGCTTGTGTATTACCGCTACTGTTTTCTATTCCTATGCAACTCCTCGCTTATCATGTGGCCTTAATTAAAGGCACTGACGTGGATCAACCTAGAAATTTAGCAAAATCTGTGACGGTGGGATAGATTAGCGTGATGTATCCTTAATACTTCAAGATGTATACATCTTGAAGTATTACCTTACGCGTTGGGACTCATAAACGGCAAAGAAACGTTATGCATATTCTTCCATTTTCTCAACAGACGGGGTCACTTTCTTAGTGTGTGCGAGGCTATCTATCCATGCACTCAAAGCAGGTTTTAATTGTTCTAAGATTTTTGGATCTTTGAAAGTATTGGTTAAGAGGGCATGACCTTGAATGGTAGCCATAAATTGTCTGGCCAGTGTACGTGAGTGATCACCCATATCCATCGCCTGAAATTGTTTTTCTATCCACAATAATGTGTCATTTAATAGTTGTGTTGCACCGGTTGCCAAAGGTCCACCTTGTTTTGCCAATTCCTGACAAAGACTACCAATGGGACAACCACTTTTAACAGTTTGCTCGACATTATCGATTTCAGATTGAAGATAAGCCAATAGCCGTTCTTTAACACTCGCAGCGCTAGAAAAAACTTGTAATGCTTCATGCAATTCCCGGGCACGATTAGCGAGCACAGCTTCGGCAATTGCTTCCTTAGTTTTAAAATAATAATAAACGTTACCTAGCGGCACATGGGCTTCTTGCGCAATGTCCGCGAGAGTAGTCAGATTAAACCCTTGTTCATGAATTAACTTTTTTGCGGCATCGACTAGGCGAACGCGTTTATCAGTGGTACGTGGCATGATGTTATTCCTTTTTTGTTGTGGTTCAGACATACAACTTATCATGGTCATATAGATAACACAATGAGAGATCCCTGTGAGTTTTTGTGAGATTTGGCTTACACAGCCCTGGAGCGAGTCAGTAGCGTATCTATATGAATTTAAAGAGAAAATTGATTTTCAAGCCGTAAAATGCTTATTTCACCTTAGGATCCATCTTATATTTCTCCCACAGTTTTGCCATCATGCCTTCTTTTTTCAAACGCTCAATCAGTAAATTGACCTGCTCTATGGTCATGGGGCTGTCTTTGCGGGCGAGGATACTTAACACAAAATCTTGATCAAATTTTTTGCCGATTAAAATGTGATCTTTTATTTTGGGATTTCGAGCCATCTCAGACTCTAAGGTTAAACTATTGATGACGCCAATTTCACTTTTGCCTTGGAGGACATCTTGCAACACGTCTGTGGGATCCGCATGCAAGCGAATTTCTTTAAAATGCTCTTTTAAATACGCTTCATTGGTATTGTTTTGTGCAAAGGCATAATGAAAACCTTTAACCATGCTTATGGATTTTTCCGCCATATCTTGGAAAAAGACTTGGGTGCGCTCGTTTTTATTCAGCGCGATATAAAGCTCTGTCCCTTTAGCGAGCGGAGTGGACGCGGCAACAGGGTAAGCATTCCAGCCCCAGTCTATGTCTTCTAAAAAAATCATATCAAATTTTTTATGATAAAAATCTTTATGTCTATTTTCCGCAGTGGTGAGGACAAATTCAAATTCAAAATCCCCTTGTGCGGTGTTGGCTGCATCGATTAAGTCTAAGGTTAAACCCTGGTAATTCCGGCCGTGTAACTCAATAAAGGGTGACCACATATAGCCACCGACTTTAATTTTCTTCCGGACGATTTCATCTGCAAATAAGGTGAGCGGCAGCAGCGCACAGAGTAAAAATAGCCATTTTTTCATGATGAACCTAAGGGTAAGAGGGATAGTAGAGTAATTTTAGTTAAAAAAATCCACACTTGCCAGGGGCACAACGATCGAGTAACGCGATATCAAAAGGATTTGAGAACACAGGTCCGACACCTGAATCGCCACAATCCAGATCGCCAGAATTATCCACCTTACAGTGGTACACAAGGTTTGCAACCGGTGCACGAAATCCGCCATCAACGACATAGGCATACAGTTTATTCTCAAGGGTGATAATGCTTAAACCTAATGGCGCATGAAAACCTTTACCTGTTGCAGCACATTCATTTAATAGCCCTGTATAGTCATTCAGGATACATTTTTTAATGACGCCGGTAGGCTCCGTGATATACGCATACGTTTTTCCCGCAATGAAGGCAAAATCAATATCCGCTGCACCATTAAAGCTAGCGCCTGCGCCCGAATCTTTGCAGGCGGTAAAATCACCCTGGGCATCAACGCGACAGCGGGTAACGCTCGCATTAGGCTGATAATCGCCATTGGCAATATAGACATAGTTTTCTTGATTTAGAGTGAGAAAGCGCATAAAAATAGGGCCATTTGCAAAGATGCGTCCTGCCCCTGAATCATGACAATCGTGCCGCGCCAATTCACCCTTTGCACTGATACGACATTTTTCCACAGAATCACTGTAAGCCAAGTAGGCATAATGATCATCGCTTTTATGAATCGCAATGCCGGTATATGACGGGACATCGGTCAATCCACATCCCTCTAAATGTTCAGCATTAACTCTGCAGCGCAACACAAAATTAGGATAAGTATTGTTGCTGATATAGGCGTAAGTGGTGTGATCGATGGTTGCCAAGGCCAACCCAATCGGCGCCGATAAATTTTCAAGATAAGCAGGTTCACAGGTCTCAAACTGACCCGTGTCAGGATGGATGCGACACACACTCACATGGCTAGGTGCGGCCGCATTAGTGATGTAAGCAAAAAGCTCAGTCTGCGCGTATGCGGTATGGATATGGAGTAATAAGTAAACGAAGCTGCATATTATTTTATTCATGATCTCTTTTTTCCTAAGATGGGTTGATCAAATTGTACTATATTTGCAACAATAGATCATTGAATATTTGCACCCTATTCAATTAGAGGCGAAAAAATCCAAATTTTGCGAGTCTTTTATACGGCTATGCAATGGCCTATCCAGTTTTGAATTATTTCACTGACCTTATTTCAATAATCGCACATCATCGGAAAAAACACTGCAGACCCCTAGGCTAAATAAACGCTCAGCCAGCGCGCGATCATTTACCGTAAAGGCTAGCACGTGATATTGCTGCGCTTGAACTTGCGCCATTTTCTCCGGGGTAATCATAGGGTAATGTAAATTAAGGGAGTAAAGTTTAAAGTCTAAACTTAGCGCCGCATCGACATCCGCCCAATTATCGGCCACTAAACCTAAGCGATAAGTGGGTGCCTGTTGATAAACGGTGCTTAGCGCAAGGGGCTCTTGACTGGATATCAACACATTCTCTGGGTGATAAAAATTAAATTTTGACAAGACAGCTAAGGTTTCCTCGGCAGTAGCTTTAGAAAAAGCGGCCGTCGTTTTTATTTCGATATTAAGCGATAAACCTAAATCGGCGCAGCAGCTTAAGGTTTGCGCAAGGGTCGGAATACGCACAAAAGAAAATTTCTTGTCTAACCAACTGCCGGCATCACACGTTTTAATGTCAGCATAGGACATCTGGTGCACCGTTTGATTAAGACCTAGGATCCGGGCAAACGTGTCATCATGATGCACTATCGCCATGTTATCTTGGGTCAGCATGACATCAAATTCGACCCACTTCGCCCCCAATTGCTGCGCGGTGGCAAAAGCCATTAATGTATTTTCCGGAGCAATGCCGCTTGCGCCCCGGTGGGCAATGAGTGGGGGCAACACGAAATCACTAGTCATGGTGTACTTCTTTAATGACATGGGAAATCAATGGCAGCGCAGTGCTGTCACTAAATTCTGCCGCCGCATTAATCCCTATTTCGGCAATATTTTTTGCATCTAGATTCGGATTATCATATTGCGTAAACATGGCGCCTAACGCATATTCATTGCCCGCCCCATAAGCATAATAATGAGCAAATTGTTGGATATCACGGTAAGACCCGACAGCAAAAATGCCATAAGGATTGATCAGTAGCACATCTAAAGTGTTGGTCTCAAAACCAGATTCTTCAGACTTGGATTCAAAAAAATACTCTTCTTTTAATGCTTTTTGGAAATCGCGCCAGTATAAGAAAATATCCTCTGGGCTACGCAACAAGACTTCCCCTTCTTGATTCAAAAAGAAATGCTTTAGGGCATGGTAACCGGCCGCAGGGCCCGTGACCGCAATATAGTTTTCTCCAATGGTCATAATTTTATTGTGATTTATCACGTGCTTGGCTGCATTTTTTTCACTGCCCCATTTAATGAGGGTATCGCAGGCGATGGCAATGTAACCATTTTTTCTCACGGCGGTGACGGTAGACATGGTGTTTTTTTTCCTTAAGTTTTAATAAGGTACGGATCTTATCATAGTCAACATTTTTTCGGGGGTGCCCTTTAGAGGCAAGTAGGCCAGACTTAAGTCCATATTAAGTTGACTTGCTTGCTTTAGGACGTTGATTATGATAAATTATTCTTCAAACCCTTAAAAGGCAAAACTTAAGTCAATGAAATCCTTAACATCTTTAAGAGATCGTGATATTTTTTCAGAACCTGATGATGCGCTCGCCTTTATTAGGGAAGTTTTGGACCGTGCTAACGCTGATGAACTTGAAGCGATTAAAGAACAAGAATTTGACTTCGCTGAATTTACCGATGCGACCTGGGTACATTATCTGGCCTATCATAATCAGCCTGAATTATTAGCCCAAGTACTCGCCCTAGGCTTTGATCAAAATGCTTACGCAAAACTAGAGAAAGAAAATGAGGGCATGTCTTATATCAGCCCTTTAATGGTGGCAGTCGGTAAAAATGCCATCCCGGCTGCGCACTGTTTACTCGAGCGGGGCGCGAAGCTCGCAGGTTTTATTAATGGAAATTACAATGTCTTGTATTTAGCCGCAAAGCATACCTCTTATGAGTTTGTCGAAGCATTACTACAGCATGCAAAAAAAACGAATCAAATTGATGATCTGGTTAGCTTATGTCATTTCCATCATGGACAAATGTATGATGTTCCCTCTTCTTATCAGCATATTGCTGATAACTTAATACAAGATTTTCTGCTTAAGAAAATAAAATATTTCAAACTGTCATACCTTACTGATTTATCTCAAGGGATAACGGATCAGTTTGCTCGTCATTATGAAGCACCGAAACTGCAGGATATAGGCATACAGGATGCCAATGAACAAGAAACTTTTGGCAAAGCGCCCGATAAAAAAACAGCCCTTAAAAATGCGCTGATTATTATTTATGAAACCATGCATCGCCCTGATTGGTGTTGCCACTATTTGAAAGCGCTTGAAAAAGAAATTATCAAAGAGGCCAATGGTTTTTTACCCAGTAAGCATTTATCTCAATCTTATCAAAAAAAAATGCACATGGGTTATGAAATTATTGTTCCCAATGCAGATTTTAAACCCTTAAAATTAAATTCTTTATTAAAGCGTGCCATTTTAAATATTCTGCAACCGTTTGGATTGGGTGAAAGTGCGGTGAAATTACTGGGTTTAATCCCTATCGAGATCATGATGGGAATAATTAGTAACGGTGAATATTTTTCTGAAAGTAGTAAAACAGATCCTAAATTATTGATCCATGGGAAAGTATCGCACATGTTTCAATACCTGATTGTCTGTCTCATGGTTATAGCCGGAGATATTCATTTGGAATATGGAGATAACCAAACTTTGACGATAAAAGATATATTCAGCGCTATGGTGCATGAGCCAAAAAGCTTTGTTAACCTTAAAAAAGATGAGACCACTACACTGTGGGAACAAATCTTTGATTCCCTATACCTCAACCGATATACTTTTCAAGATCCTTATCGTCTCAACAGTCTATTAATGAATGCGGCATACACTCAGTTACCGGAACTGGCTGCATGTTTGATCAATGGTCATTGCAAAGCAATGATCGGGGTTGCGCAGTATTACAGTCTAATGTTTCAAGAAGTGATCAGTGTGCAACTGTTATGGAATAATATGATACGTTTGGTGCCGTTTAATGAATTATATCAATTTAATGCAAAAGATTATCTGGACACACAGACCAAGCACCCTGCGATAAAATTTCCACAAAATATTACGGCTAACACTAATTTTTTAGTGCTCTATAAATATCCCACGGTTAAACCTACAAATGACTTAAATCATACTACGATTAAAGAGCCTTGCGCTGTCCAAGCAAAGGCGTAACGCACGGTTTGAATTAGAGGAGTGGTTATCAGTTGGTTTTCCCCTCATTTGCAGGTATTCTATGCCTATCTTCCTTGATGCAATATTTCCACTTAAATCTATAGCGAAGCCCTGATCATGATAAATGAATTATTAGCCACCTTAAACGAAAAGCAACAACAAGCGGTGAGTGCGCCACCGAATCATCAACTGATTTTAGCGGGTGCCGGCAGTGGTAAGACGCGGGTTTTAGTGCATCGTATGATATGGCTCATCACCACACAACACGTTTCTCCCCACGCGATTTTAGCAGTCACTTTCACCAATAAAGCTGCGCAAGAAATGCGCAATCGTATGGGTGAGTTACTCAACACTTCAGTGGCCAAAATGTGGGTCGGTACGTTTCATGGTTTAGCACATCGTTTGTTGCGCATGCATTGGCAGGATGCGGGCTTGCCCGAAGGTTTTCAAATTTTAGACAGCGATGATCAGCTGCGTTACATTAAGCGGGTCATTAAATCGTTAGACTTAGATGATACGCGTTGGAAACCTAAACAAGCACAAGGCTTTATTAACAGTAAAAAAGATGCGGGCTTGCGGCCTCATCACATTGAACCGGGTTTTGATTTATTTGTAAAAACGCAGCTGAAGATTTATCAGGCCTATGAAGCGATGTGCCAGCAGGCAGGCGTAGTGGATTTTGCAGAAATTCTGCTGCGGACGTATGAATTATTGCGTGATAATAAAGCCTTGCTCGAGCATTATCAGCAACGCTTTCAATATATTTTAGTGGATGAGTTTCAAGACACCAATGCTATCCAATATGCATGGCTGCGGCAACTTGCGGGCGCGTGTAACTTTCTCACTATAGTCGGAGATGATGATCAATCCATTTACGGCTGGCGGGGCGCGAAAATTGAAAATATTCGTAAGTTCACCCAAGATTTCCCGCAAGCCCAAGTGATCCGCTTAGAGCAAAACTATCGCTCGACGCAAAATATTTTATCGGCGTCCAATGCCTTAATCAGCCATAATACTGCACGTTTAGGCAAAGAATTATGGACCCAAGACGGTGAGGGTGAACCGATTGCGCTTTACGAAGCATTTAATGAAATTGATGAAGCCCAATTTGTCACATCAGAAATTAAAAAATGGGGCCAGTTGCATTCGTTTGCTGAGGTCGCTATTTTATACCGCTCCAATGCGCAATCACGGGTGTTAGAAGAATCTTTAATTCAGGCCGGAATACCGTATCGGATCTACGGCGGGCAGCGGTTTTTTGAGCGTGCAGAAATTAAAGATGCGTTGGCTTATATACGTTTAGTTGCGCATACCCATGATGGCGCGGCTTTTGAGCGTGTAGTCAACTGGCCGACGCGCGGTATTGGTGAGCAAACGCAAGCACTTATTCGCGAGCAAAGCAGGCAATCTCAACAATCCTTATGGGATGCCGCGGTGTTTTTAATCCAACATGATGTATTATCTGCGCGCGCGGCCAAAGCCTTGCAGCAGTTTTTAACTTTAATTGAAGCGCTGCGGGAAATGGCTTTTAATGCGCATAGCTTGCATGAGCAAGTCGAAGCGGTGATTAAAGGCAGTGGCTTAATTGAGCAATATAAAGCAACGGATCGCGATAAAATGTTATCTCGCTTAGAAAACTTAGAAGAGCTGATTAGCGCGGCACGCCAATACCACCCCGAACATGATGAAGGTTCACTCTTAAATAGTTTTCTTGCTCATGCTGCGCTGGAAGCAGGTGAGGAGCAGGCGGATCCCCATCAAGCCTGCGTGCAACTCATGACGCTGCATTCAGCAAAAGGCTTAGAATTTCCTTTAGTCTTTATGTGTGGTTTAGAAGAAGGGTTATTTCCGCATCAAATGGCGATAGCCGAACATAAACATGTCGAAGAAGAAAGACGGTTGTGTTACGTCGGCATGACGCGTGCCATGAAAAAATTGGTGTTAAGTTACGCACAATGCCGACGTTTTCATGGCCGAGAAGCCATGAGCCCGCCCTCTCGTTTTATCACTGAAATTCCAGAAGAATTTTTATCCCCAGTGCGGGTGCGCAAAACCCCTAAAGCAAGTGGGGGTGGCTATCGAACCGTGTCGATGCCGGTTAATCCTGTTCAAGCCTTTTTGCCGTTTCCACTCGGGGCACGGGTTAAGCATGAAAAATTTGGGCTAGGCACGGTGCTCGCCTATGAAGGCCAAGGCGAGCATGCACGTGTGCAAGTGAATTTTGAAAAATTAGGCAGTAAATGGTTAGTGCTTGCCTATGCCCATTTACAGTCTGCGTCTGAGCATTATGTCTAGGATTGTTGCACGGTGGAATGTCGACATTTTATTTTAACAGGCGTAGTATTTAGCTTTATCCCATACTTAAGGGTTGCTCATGCCTGCTCCATTTGTCCTCGTCGATGGTTCGTCTTACGTATACCGCGCTTTTCATGCCATGCCGCCACTCACCAATTCGCAAGGTGAACCGACGGGGGCTGTTTATGGCGTGATTAATATGCTGCGTAAGTTATTGCATGAAATTAATCCTAGTCATATGGCTGTGGTGTTTGATGCCAAAGGAAAAACATTTCGTAGCGAGATTTATCCAGAATATAAAGCGCATCGTCCCCCCATGCCGCCTGAGCTCGTGCAACAATTAGAACCTATCCACACCATTATTAAAGCCATGGGCATACCCGTGTTATGTGTATCGGGCGTCGAGGCCGATGATGTGATGGGGACATTGGCGGTGCAAGCCGCAAAGCAACAGATGCAGACTTTGATTTCAACGGGTGATAAAGACATGGCACAAGTGGTCAGCGCCCAGATCCATTTGGTTAATACCATGACGGAATCAGAGCTAGACCCTGCGGGTGTTGAAAAAAAATTTGGCGTCGCTCCTTCGCAAATTATCGATTTACTGACCCTGACCGGTGATACCTCAGATAATATTCCGGGCGTGCCTAAAGTTGGCCCTAAAACCGCAGCAAAATGGCTGCAGGCATATGGTAGCTTGGACAACATCATCGCTCATGCCAGCGAAATCACAGGCAAAATTGGGGAAAACTTACGGGCTACACTTGCAGAGCTCCCCTTGTCTAAACAATTGGTCACCATAAAATGTGATGTGCCACTGGATGTGCGCCCACACGAGTTGGTTCGCAGCGCACCCGATAACGCTACACTTAAAACCTGGTTTGATCGTTTAGCGTTTAAAGGCTGGCTATTAGAATTAGAACAGCAACACACGCTGCCTACCCCCACAAGAAAGCCAGAAGCAGAAAAAAATTACTCCTTGATTTTAACTGAAGATCAATTTAAGGCTTGGCTAGATAAAATCCGTGCAGCACCCTTATGGGCCATTGATGTTGAAAGTTGCGGTGCGCAAATTATCGGAATTTCATTAGCCCTAGCCCCTAGTGTTGCCGCGTATATTCCCATTGCACATGATTATATCGATGCACCGCAACAATTAAATCTCACCCAGGTACTCTCTGCATTAAAACCCTTATTAGAGGATCCTTTACAGGCCAAAGTGGGCCAGAATTTAAAAAACTTGCTCAATCTATTTTTTGAAAAGGGAATAGAATTTCGTGGGGCGCAATTTGATACGCTCATTGAATCTTATGTATACAATTCAACGGCCACGCGTCATAATTTAACTGCAATTGCAGCGAAATATTTAAATTATCACATGATGGTTTATGATGAAATCGCAGGTAAAGCCAGCAAACAGCTCCCCTTTAATCAGATCCCTCTAGATAAAGCACTTGCCTTTGCAGCAGAAAAAGCAGACATTTGCTTGCAGTTGCATCATCACTTATGGCCAGAAATTGATAAAGTTTCCGGGCTTAAAGAAGTCTTTGAAAGTATCGAAATGCCATTGATTTTTGTTTTAGCGCGCATGGAGCGCATTGGCGTATTGATTGATGCGCAATTGCTGCAACAACAAAGTAAAGAACTTGGCGCGCGTTTGGATATTTTAAGAGAAGAAATTCATGCGATCGCGGGGGAGAGTTTTAATATTGAATCGCCCAAACAATTGCAAGCGATTTTATTTGAAAAATTAAAATTACCAACCCACAGTAAAACGCCCACCGGCCAAGCCTCGACTTCCGAATCGGTATTGCAGGAGTTGGCGCTTGATTATCCACTGCCCAAGCTGATTTTAGAATACCGCAGTTTAAGTAAATTAAAGTCCACCTACACTGAAAAGTTGCCCGAACAAATTCACGGCAAAACAGGACGCATACATACGTCATACCAACAAACAGTGACTGCGACCGGACGCTTATCCTCCTCTGATCCTAATTTACAGAATATTCCTATCCGCACCGAAGAAGGACGCCGCATTCGACAAGCGTTTATCGCACCCCCGGGCTATAAAATAGTGGCCATCGATTACTCGCAAATTGAATTACGCATCATGGCACATTTAGCAGATGATCCCGGTTTACAAAAAGCATTTCATCAAGGCTTAGATATCCATACGGCAACGGCGGCTGAAGTGTTTAATCTGACGGCAGAACAGGTGACACACATCGAGCGGCGCAATGCGAAAGCCATTAATTTTGGCTTGATTTATGGCATGTCCGCGTTTGGTTTAGCAAAACAACTCGATGTCTCACGTCATGAAGCAAAAGCGTATATCGACACTTATTTCCAACGCTATCCAAACGTAAAAGCGTATATGGAAAATACCCGTAATCTTGCGCACAGTCAGGGATTTGTTGAAACTTTTTTTGGCCGGCGTTTATATTTACCGGAAATTAATTCACGTAATATGGCGCTACGCACGGCGTCTGAGCGCGCAGCCATTAACGCACCGCTGCAAGGCACGGCCGCGGATATTATTAAACTCGCCATGATCATTATCGATCATTATTTTATCGCCGAGAAAATTGACGCCCGCATGGTCATGCAAGTGCACGATGAACTTGTTTTTGAGGTAAAAACCGAACTCATCGAGAGCCTAACGCCCATATTAATGGATAAAATGGCAAAAGCCGCCAATTTAGGCGTAAGCTTATTGGCCCATGCTGGAGTGGGTAATAATTGGGATGAGGCGCATTAGCCCCTCTTTAAATGGCCTTCCCTGTAAAGCGGCGCGGCATAACCTATTAAATAATAACAATATTTAAAAATTAGCTAAAAATCATTGATCAAAATGTAATGATACGTTACATTATTGCTTTTAGCTGTTATACTGATGTTCAAGGACGTTTTTGTGAGAAAAGGACCCTCATATCAATTAAAAGATTTAGAGCAAGGCTGTTGTGTAAACAGCTCTAAAGTGATTGTAATGCGTTTGGCTAAAGATACAGCAAGAAAAGACTTTAAATTGAAAACTCAGGATGCAGTTGTTCAATTTATTGCTTATGGCGGTCTTGAAAATCCTAGCTTTATCAACTCAAAGCCATGGGAAAATAACCCGGATCCCGGTTTAATTATGATTGATGCTTATGGATTTTATTCAGGATGTACTTTTGGTTATTTGGCATTTTTATATCACCCTAAAACGCAGCATTGGACGATTAAATCTTTTAAGAAAAATGATCAACTTGATCCGAGAGTTTTTGCCTTAGCTAAATCAAAGAAATGGCCTCGTCATTAAATGAAAAGGTGTGTCATGAGTAAAAGAACAGAGATTTGTCCAATTTGTGGATCAGAAAAGGTCGAACGATTTGAAACAATAAGCAAAGCGCAGTTGACTGTGGGACCCTCATTTACTTTTCATGAAATTTACTATAAATGCAGTACTTGCCACGAAGAAAGTGATATTTTTGCTGAAACAGATAAAAATTATCTTAAGGCTCAAAAAGAGGCAGAAGCTCAATGGATTAAAGACGCCCTTAATCAACTCGCTGATTTAGGCATTAGTATGGCATTCTTTGAACGTGCATTCGAGTTACCCATTAGGACGTTAACGCGCTGGAAAACAGGGGATTTTTCATCCACTTCATTAGCTTTGTTGCGTGTCATGAAAACTTATCCCTGGATGGTCGAGGTTGCAGCGCATAATTTTGATCCTTTGTTTGCTCAAAAATCCATGCAAGAAACATTAGTCCCACAGAGAATCATTTTTAATTTAGGCACCCCTCTTGGTGAATCGTCTTCTGTATCTACTCTTATTTCGAGTCTGCCTTCTAGCAGTGTAGGCATGGGGGAATAATGAAACTTTATGATGCCATTTTCTGTGATGATATTCGTCATGAAGTAAATAATAAATTCTCATTAATGGGGATCTATAATGAGGAAATTGTATTTCATGTGCCAAACAAAAATGAAGTGGGGCCTCAACTCTTTAAGCTATCATTACTTTTACGGTTTAAAATTAACAAAGAAGAACAATATCCCGAGCGATTTGAATTTGCTTACACTTTAAATGGAGTAAATATACAGCCTTCTTTAGGCATGATGCACCAAAATAATGGTCAAGAAATTATCGTGTTAGGCTTAGCTCATCAAACGATGCCACTCCAGGCGGGTGATTTAGGATTTTCCATTAAATTATTCAAAAAAAATACAGTATTACTCAATGTAGAAGAATCCTGTGGGATAAAAATTATCATCAAGTAGAGCAATCCTGTAGGCAATGTCTATGGTGATAAGTCACTTTGAAAACTAATTGGAACATATGGGGTCTAATTTATTAGGACTACCCGAGTAACTGCGAAAGCGGTGATCGGGCCTAGCGGTCGATTGAGACTGCGTGGCCTCTAGCCTCCCGCAAGGATCTAGGGGCTTTTTATTATGTTACATTTGCGGGCAGTTCAAACCACCCTATCAGTTTTTTACGCAATTCTTCTAAACCAATTTTACGAAAGGCTGAAAATAATTGCATGCTGACTAAAGGATAGTCGGCAAGCGCAGTTTCTAATTTTTGCATGGTGATTTGCCCTTGCATGCGACTCAATTTATCGCATTTATTGAGCACCAGATGCACAGGCGTCTCGCTGCGTAATAACCAATCTAGCATCGCTTGATCCATGCCTTGTAAGGGGTGGCGAATATCCATGATTAAAACGAGTCCCGCTAAACAGGGTCGATGCCTGAGATATTCATCAATCAACATGTGCCACTCTTTAATCACGGCGGGAGGCGCTTTCGCAAAACCATAACCGGGTAAGTCGATTAATTTTAAAGTGGCAGGCTTGAGGGTGAAAATATTAATGGCTTGGGTGCGTCCAGGGGTTTTACTGGTGCGCGCCAGGCCGCGCTGCTGGGTCAGGGCATTGATGGTGCTGGATTTGCCTACGTTAGATCGCCCCAAAAATGCAATTTCATGTCCCTCGCTTGTGGGCAGATCTGCAAATTTGACGACGGTTTTAAGAAATTGGGCGGCTGAAAATATATTACTCATGGTGCATAGGGTACCATGAATTGGGGGTCAAGGTGGAATTGATGACTCGCGTGCACCATGCTATGATTCACCGACTTTATTATTCTAAAGGGAGGCTGCTTTGAAACAGCTGAAATTATTTCTTTTACTCTGTTGCATGATGCCTATCGCTTGGGCTGCACCGGAGCAAACCGCGAATTCGGCTGATGCAACACCTGCTGTCGCAGCGGCTCCTGCAACAACACCCGCACCTGCGGCAACAAGTCCGACACCGGCAGCTACTCCTGCAACAACACCCGCACCTGCGGCAGCAAGTCCGACACCAGCAGCTACTCCCGCAACAACGCCCGCACCTGCGGCAGCAAGCCCGGCACCGGCAGCTACTCCTGCAACAACGCCCACACCTGCTGCAAAATCCACGTCAAGCGCAGCAGCTACTCCAACTCCAACTGCAACACCCACTAGCGCTACCGAGCCTTTATTACCCGGCGATGCAGAACGCGGTTTAGCCAAATCAAGTACCTGTGTGGCCTGTCATGGTACGGATGGCAATAGCATTATTCCCGATTACCCGAAGATTGCCGGCCAAAATGAAAGTTATATCATAGAAAGCTTACATGAATTTAAAGAAGGCCCTGGGGGTGAACGTGATAATCCCATTATGTTTGGCATGGTGGCGAATTTATCTGAACAAGATATGTTAGATTTAGCGTCTTATTATGCGAGTCAAAAAGTCACACTTGGCGAAGTGGACCCTGCATTAGTCGAGTTGGGACAAAGTATTTATCGTGGGGGTAATATTGAAGCGGGTGTGCCGGCTTGTATCGCTTGCCATGGTCCACGCGGAGAAGGCAATACGCTTGCACGCTTCCCGGCTTTAAGCGGTCAGAACGCGGCATATGTTGAGGCCCAATTGCATGCATTTCGTTCTGGGACACGCAAAGGCGGCGTCAATGATATGATGACGCAAGTGGTCGCGCGTATGAGTGAAGATGAAATTAAAGCAGTGGCCAGTTATGTTTCCGGGTTACATTAATCTGTTTTTTTAGGGGCGCGATTTCACGTTGCTTAGGATTAAATTTAATGGGAGAGTTATCATGTTACGTAAATGGATCTTTTTAGTATTATCTTTAGTGTGTGTAAGCGCAGTGTATGCCGCAGAAGCACCGCAACCTACCCCCGCACCGCAAACGAATGAAATTATCGAAGGCGTGCATTACATCAAATTGCCTAATACCGTGCCGCAGCAAGCTGTCGTACAAACTTACTTGGCGCAAGATAAAGGCAAAATTCAAGTCGCAGAGTTTTTTAGTTATAAATGCCCCGGGTGTTACGCACTAGAAGGTGATTTTAATGCTTGGGCCGCTAAGCAACCCAAAGATGTGGCCATACGTCGGGTCCCGGTTTCCTTTGGTCCCAACTGGGAGCCTTTGGCTAAAGCTTATTTTGTAATAGAGCAAATGGGTAAGGTCCATGAACTCAATCCTGTTATTTTTAACGCTGTCCATAAAGATCGTAAACCATTAGAAACCCAATCTGAAATAGCCCTGTTGTTATCCCAACATGGTGTGAAGTTGGATGAGTTTAATGCCGCTTATGAAGGTTTTAATGTTAATCGCTTATGGACCCAGGCGCAGCTATTAAGACAAAGTGAGGAAGTGGGATCTGTTCCCGCTGTGGTCGTCAATGGCGAGTATTTAACCCATATTGGCTTGACCCAAGATCCCAAAAAGCTGATGCAAGTGCTCGATTACTTGATAGAAAAAGTAAGAAAGGGTGAGTAAATAGTCTTCGCGCCCGAGGGGATTCGAACCTCTGACCTTTGGCTTCGGAGGCCAACGCTCTATCCATCTGAGCTACGGGCGCAAGCCTAGGATCATACGCATAAAAATAGATATGGTCTACTCTACTCTTTGCACAGATGCTTTGGGCGCGCAGGCCTCTTAACCCTAACTTAAGAAATCACCTGCGCACCCGGTTTTAACGTAAAATAGCGGTAGGTCTTGCTACTATTTCATCAGATTTATTTGACAATCCTGTCTATAGTAAATAGAGTTTCTACCGAAGTCTTCCTTGCCCTATATTTATAGAGAAAAAAATGTTAGCTCATATTGATTACGCAATTGTACTCATTTACCTCATCGGCATTATGGGTTTAGGCTTATATGCCAGTCGTGGAATTCAGAATTTAAAACAATACGCCGTAGCCGGACGAAATTATACGGCGCCGGTAGTGTTTGCTACCCTCTCTGCCGCATTTATTGGCGGTGGGTTTACCTTAGGCAATGCTGAAAAAGTATTTATGTGGGGCATAGTCAATATTTTTGCGCTCTGGGGATTTAGTTTAAAAGAAATTCTTGTCGCCAAGTATGTTGCTCCCCGGATGGAAGCTCACCGAGAGGCGATTTCTATTGGCGATATTATGGTGAAGGCCTATGGTGTGCCCGGTCGTTTAGTATCAGGTGTTTGTGGTGTATTACTGTGTGTGGGGATAATCGGCGCGCAAGTCGGCGCCATGGGCTATGTGTTTGAAACCTTTTTAGGGATCTCGCGCATGTGGGGCATCCTCTTAGGTTGTGGCACCTTGATAGTGTATGTCACCTTGGGTGGGATCCGTGCCGTGGTGATTACTGAGGTGGTGCAGTTTGGTATATTGGCTCTAGGTTTGCCTTTAGCCTTAGTATTTAGCGTATACCATGCGGGTGGGGTGGATGCGGTATTAGCCCAGATCCCTGCAGATCATCTTTCCATTCCAGGATCCTCACTTACGTGGATGGCCTTTATTTCTTTATTTTTAACCTTTATGCTGGGTGAGACTTTAGTTCCTCCCTATTTACAGCGTTTACTCATTGGTAAAGATGTGAAAAGTATTGCGCGAGGCACCTTATGGAGTGGCTTGTTTTCTATTCCTTATTTTGCAGTGACCGGATGTTTAGGCTTAGTGGCATTAGCTTTACAGCCTGATTTAGATCCCAATCTAGCGGTTCCTTTTCTTGTGAAAACCGCTTTGCCTATAGGCATCGTCGGGATCGTGATTGCGAGCATCATTTGTGTAGTCATGTCGTCTGCAGAGTCATTTTTAAATGCAGCGAGTGTGGCCTTTACGAACGACATTGTTAAACCCCTCTACAAAAATACACTCAGCCATCGCCAGGAACTTATGGTAGCAAAAGGGGTCACTTTATTTGCAGGGATAGGCTCAGTGATCTTAGCGGTGAAAATAGTCAGTGTCTTAGATATTTTAATCTATGCTTATCACTTCTGGGCACCGATGATGGTCATTCCTTTGGTTGCAGCGATTTATGGCTTTCGCACCCAGCCTTGGGTCTATTTGTTGTCTGCCGCTTGTGGGGCCGTCGGGATGTGGATTTGGCAATATGTGTTAAATAACCCTTATCAATTAGAAGGTTTGGTGGTTGGGGTGATTGCGAATGCCTCGAGCTTATATCTTGCACACAAATTTTTCGTATCTGAATCACAGGTTGCGTTGGAAGAATCTGCGTAGTTTTGATATCATACGCGTTCAAATTAACTGGAGAGTGTTTATGTTAGGGCGCAGTGTAGTGGTGTTATCTGGAATTATTTTAAGTCTAATGATGACACAAGTTATCCACGCACAAACACGCGCTGAAACTATCCAAGAAAATACCGCGCCTGTCGGTCAAGTGAATGTTGCGGGCGCCTCCGAACAAGCGGCCGCCGCAGCGGCTGCTGCCAGCGCACCGTTATCACCCGAAGCCCTTTATAAGAAAAATTGCGCGTTTTGTCACGACACGGGCACGGCCGGTGCACCTAAATATGCAGACAAAGCCGGATGGGCGCCGCATTTAGCTAAGGGTCAGGATGTTCTGAAGGAACACGCCTTGAAAGGCTTTAAGGCCATGCCGGCTAAAGGGCTTTGCCCACAATGTTCTGATGCCGATACACTGGCAGCACTAGATCATTTATTAAAGTCAGTGCAATAAATAGCGTTCCAGCTATACTGTCTGCATGAATACAACTTATAAATTTGTCGCGTGCCTAATCGCAGGTATTTTTTTAACGGCTTGTGCCCCAAAAAAAGAGCCATCGCCGGATCTTATTGTGGTGTTTAAATCCGAGCGCGAGTTAGCGCTAGTGCGTAATAATAAAATTTATAAAAGGTATGACATTGGTTTAGGCCAAGACCCTATAGGTCATAAAGTACAAGAGGGCGATAGCCGTACTCCTGAAGGTCATTATATTATTAGTGGTAGAAATCCTAATAGCCTTTATTTTTTATCGCTCAGAATAAGTTATCCCGATGAAGATGATATTGATTATGCACGCGAGCTGGGCGTATCTCCAGGGAATCACATCATGATCCATGGCATGAAAGGAAAGGGGACTCGAAGAGAGTTTCTTGAACAAGGCGATTGGACTGAAGGGTGTATCGCCGTCACCAATGATGAAATGCATGAATTGTGGCACGTGATCGAGGATGGGACTCCCATCACGATTTTGCCCTAAGTTCAATATGTCAAATTTAAGCGAAGAAGATAAAAAACTATTGCAGCAGGCCATGAAAGGGGTGGTGCCTCTAAAAGTAGCGGATCCTCGCACCCATTCTTCCCCGTCAAAACCCACACCGCGTGTGCACAGTATCTATCCTGAAGTGCGAGAAAAAAGCACAGAACCCACACTTCTTTTTTATGATAATGATGAAGAACAACCGGAAACGATTTTTTTTGCTAGACCAGGCTTACAATACCGCGTGCAACTCCAATTGCGACAAGGTAAAATGCGACCACAAGTAACACTCGATTTGCATGGAATGAGAGTGGATGAAGCCAGAAGAGCGGTGGCACAATTTTTAGAACGAGCCTTTAGACAAGGCTTACGTCATTTAATAATTATTCATGGCAAGGGCGGCCATGGCAATGCTGTTTTGCGCGGTAAAGTGTATCAGTGGTTGCCTCAAAGCCCTAAGGTATTAGCCTTTAGTTCAGCGATACCTCGGGACGGTGGCAGTGGCGCAGTTTATATTTTATTAGCCGGACATTAAACTTATTGAGGGAAAAATGCGTATTTTTTTGATCACCATGATTGTGTTATTAAGTGCTTGCAGCACATCTCCCACTGGGCGCTCACAGTTTTTATTATATTCGCCTAGTGCGTTAGACCAGATGGGATCAGAAGCTTTCGCTGCATTGAAAAAACAAGAGCCGATATCTCATGATATTGCCATCAATCTATATGTCCAATGCGTTGCACGGGCCACATTAAAAGGTTTGCTGAATGATGACGGTGATCCTGATCGCTGGGAGATTGTAGTGTTTGCTAGTGAAGAAGCGAACGCCTTCGCCCTACCGGGTGGAAAAATCGGTGTTTATACGGGAATGCTAAAGGTTGCCACGACCCAAGATCAACTGGCCGCGGTTATCGGCCATGAAATTGCGCACGTGGTCGCAGAACACAGTAATGAGCGTATTTCCACCCAAGCCGCAACGCAAATGGGTTTGTCGTTAGCTAATTCATCTGGGGTCAATCCCAATGTTCAAGCATTATTAGGCGTAGGCGCCGAGTATGGAGTTTTACTTCCCTATAGTCGCGCGCAAGAATCTGAAGCGGATCTTATCGGTTTAGACATCATGGCGCGTGCAGGGTTTAATCCACAAGCAAGTGTTGAGGTCTGGAAAAACATGGAAGCCAAATATGGCAGTCAACCGCCAGAATTTTTATTGACGCACCCGGGTTATCATACGCGGATGACAGATTTAAACTTGGATATGCCTGAAGCCATGATAATTTACGAGGAGGTAAAGGCGCGCGGCGTGCATCCGAATTGTCATTTATAATGGATGGAGTTTTGCGCTGTAAGGTTTTAAGGATTGGTTGAGATGTGGGTGGAGTAAGTTATAAAACATGAACCCCCATGGCTTGAGCAACTTTAATTAGCTGTTTATCCATGGTTGCTAGGGGAGCTTGTTGCCGCAAGGCCACTTCTAAGTAAGCGGCATCATAAGCGGATATTTTATGCTCGTGGGCTAAATGATAAGTGGTGTCGTGGGCATGTATAACGGCTTGTTCATCGATAATAATGGGCAGTGCCTTGAGTATTTCCCAAAAACCAATTGCTTGGACATGGGTGATTCGTCCCCGTCTCTCTCCTACCAATAAAACATTGGATACTTCCCAAGTCCATAAACCAGGAACGATCGCGCGTTTATTTTTTTGTAAAGCATCTAATATGGATTCGGTATAATCATTCATTTCATCTAAAAACAGCCAAGCCATGGTTACAGAACAGTCCAATATGAAAGTCATTTATTTACGTCCTTCTTCACGTGCTTCTTGAGTCGAACCCTTTGCCTGCCAACTGACCCCTGTGCGCAGTTTTCTCAGTTTTTCAATGGCCTGTGCGGGGTTTAATTGAGATTCAGTTATGGGAGAGAGCATGGCCACAGGTTTGCCACGTCGAGTGATCACGAATACCTCCCCCTTTAAGACGGCATCTAATAGATTAGGCAAATGTGTTTTAGCTGAAAATGAACCTACTTCTTGCATCGTGCTTCTCTTTAATCAACTGGTTTACAGTCTAGTTTAATACAAGAAAGCGGTGTGTGCAAATCAGCATTAACGTTTTCGCCCCATTTCTCCACGATAAGCCAGCGCTTCTTGAACGTGTTCCAATTGAATAGCTGCGGCATCGGCAAGATCGGCTATCGTGCGAGAGATTTTTAATAATTTATGATAAGCCCGGTTGGATAAATTAAATTGAGTGAGCGCAGGCTCCAGCCAATGCTCGGTCTGCGTATCCAGTTTACAACAATTTTTTAATTGCGCACTGCCGAGTTGGGCATTGGGAAGACCGGTGCGCATGAGTGCGAGATTTCTTGCTTTGCGTACGCGCGCGCTAATTAATGCGCTGTTTTCTGAGCCCGCCTGTGGTTTTAAAAAAACATGAGCGGGCGTAGGACTCACCTTAACATGCAGATCAATTCGGTCTAAAATAGGCCCTGAGATCCGATTTTGGTAACGTAACACTTGCTCGCTAGTGCAGCGACACGGTTGGTTTTGCACACCGAGATAACCACACGGACAAGGATTCATCGCACAAAGCAGTTGAAAGCGCGCAGGATATTGGACGGCATTCGCCGCCCGCGCAATATTAATTTTTCCTGACTCTAAAGGCTCACGCAGGGTCTCTAACACTTTACGATTAAATTCCGGCAATTCATCTAAAAACAGCACACCATTATGCGCTAAAGAAATTTCCCCGGGTTTTGGGTCGCTGCCGCCGCCGACGAGCGCGACACCCGATGCGGTATGATGCGGGTTGCGAAAAGGCCGAACACCCCAGTGCTGGATGGCGGTTTTTTTCTGGCTAATGGAATGTATGGCCATCACTTCTATGGCTTCTTCCTCATTCATGACCGGTAAAATCGTGGGGAGCCGTTCGGCGAGCATGGTTTTTCCTGTGCCGGGCGGCCCTAACATCAGGAGATGGTGGGCACCACTTGCAGCGATCTCTAACGCACGTTTAGCTTGGGCCTGTCCGATGACTTCTGAAAAATCTACCGTATAAGTGTGAGCTTCGATATTAGCGGGTTTGAGATAAGGCGTGAGACACGGCTTGCAGAAATGATGGCTCACTTCGAGTAAATGTTGCGCAGGATATAATTCACACTCACTTAACGCAGCCTCTTCAACATTAGCGTAGGGCAAAATAAATTTACGCTGCGCGCGATGCGTTTGCAGTGCAAACGGTAGGCTTGCGGTCATGCCCCGCAGATCGCCTGATAAGCCGAGCTCGCCGGCAATTTCATATTCTTGAAAAAGATGCGCAGGAATTTGCCGTGTCGCGGCTAAAATGCCCAAAGCTATGGGCAAATCAAAGCGCCCGCCTTCTTTAGGTAACTCAGCGGGTGCGAGATTAACTGTAATGCGCCCGGGGGGAAATTCAAATTGACTGTTCATCAGGGCACTGCGGACGCGGTGCTTACTCTCCTTAACGGCTGTTTCAGCAAGCCCGGCAATATCAAAATGCGGCAAGCCCCCTGAAACATGAACTTCTATCATGACTAGCGGTGCATCTAAACCTAAGCGTGCGCGAGAGTAAAGCTGTGCAAAGGACATCCGTGATCCTGTTATTTGATATGTAACAATTGTGCGTGCATAACGATGATATAATCAACAATAGCGTTTATTTGATGAATATATGATCTTTGTTGTGACAAGGCAAGTAATTTATGACATTAAGCAGAATTGCGTGTTGCTTCTATATCGGCTAACACCTGCTCGAGTTCATTCAGTTTGGCTTGGGTGCGGGCAAGGACCGCGCATTGGGTGTCAAATTCTTCTCTGGGAACTAAATCCAGCTTAAGTAATTGCTCTTTTACCTGATCCCGTATCAGTTCACGGATGTCCTCTGACAGGGCAACTAGGCTAGGCGGCAAGGCTTGCAAAATCTTATCCGTTAAACGTTCAATGGCAGAACAGTCCATCATTTTTCCCTACCTCAAGTATAAAAGTGATATAATCGCATTTTTGGTCCAAAAGCTCAATTATACAGTGTAGGTATATGAAAAATATAGAAAAAAACAATAGTTTATTTAACATTCCCGGTTGGAGCGCAGGCTATTTTTTTATCAATGATGCCGGTCATTTATGTGCCCGGCCCCGTGCCCAAGACAGCGAACAATCTGTAGTATTAACCGATGTTGCTGAGCAAGCCGCAGCGCAAGGTTTGAGCTTACCTATTTTGTTACGCTTTGCTGACATTCTGCAGCATCGGGCACAGATACTCACCCGGGCCTTTGCCGAGGCAAGATCTAAATTTAATTATACCGGCGAGTACACCGCCGTTTATCCGATTAAAGTGAATCAACAGCGACAAGTTATAGAACATGTATTAGCGACGCCCGATGCGCGGGTGGGACTAGAAGCCGGCAGTAAGCCTGAATTAATGGCTGTATTAGCGCTGTGTCCTGCAGACAGAGAAGCGATCATTATTTGCAACGGTTATAAAGATAAAGAATACATCCAACTGGCCTTAATTGGTAATGAATTAGGCCATCAAGTCTATATTATTATTGAAAAACTCTCTGAATTAGAAGTGGTATTAAGCGAAGCCAAGCGTATGAAAGTCACGCCTAAAATTGGGTTTCGGGTGCGGCTTGCGTCCATGGGCAAAGGGCGTTGGCAAAATACCGGGGGTGAAAAGGCTAAATTTGGTTTATCGTGTGAGCAAGTCTTATCTGGGATAAAAAGTCTAAAAGATCATGATTTACTCCATTGTTTCCATGCATTACATATGCATATGGGTTCACAGATTGCGCACATTCGTGATATTCAACATGGCTTATTAGAATGCGTGCGTTTTTATGCTGAATTACACCATTTAGGCGTGAATATTCAAATTATTGATATTGGGGGCGGTTTAGCCGTCGATTATACGGGCACCCAAACCCGTGCGGATTTTTCCATGAATTACAGCTTAGAAGAATACGCGCATAACGTGATCCGGACTTTTTCTGAAGGCTGCAAAACTCATGATTTACCGCAGCCGCATGTGATAACCGAAGCCGGGCGCTCGATGATGGCCCATCATGCGGTATTGATTACTAATTTAGTGGATAGAGAAGTGACTAATGGTCATGACTTGCCCGCGGTGACGCAAGAAGATCCGAGTGTGTTGCAAGAGCTGGCGAGCACCTTATCGGCACTATCAACATTATCCCCCACAGAAGCTTACCACAATGCCTTACACGGCATGCATGAAGCACAAAGTTTATTTGTTTACGGTGTCCTCGATTTAAAGCAACGGGCCCAGGCTGAATATTTGTATCATACGATTTGTAAAGAAGTCCGTGAAAGGTTAAATCCCTTGGTGCGTGCCCATGCACGGGTGTTAGATGAGCTCAATGAAAAATTAGCGACTAAAATATTTGCTAACTTTTCAGTATTCCAATCTCTGCCCGATGCCTGGGCGCTCGATCAACCCTTTCCGGTATTGCCTCTTTCGCGCTTGGATGAAGTTTTATCTGAGCGTGGCATCATTCAAGATTTGACTTGTGATTCCGATGGCCAGATAGGCTTATACGTGGATAATATGGGCGTTGAAACCAGTTTACCCTTGCCGGCTTATGATGAGAAAAAACCTTACCTATTAGGATTTTTCTTAGCCGGTGCGTATCAAGAAATTTTAGGCGATATGCATAATTTATTTGGTGATGCGGACTCTGTGCATGTGCAGTTAAATCAAGACGGCACCTACAGTTTGCAACATGCTAAATGCGGCGATATGGTCAGTGATGTGTTGCGTTATGTTGGCTTTGACAGCAAAGAATTACTGGCTGCATTCAGACGCAAAATGGCCCAAGTGAATTTATCTCCCGATAAAAAATCACAATATTTAGCGCGGCTCGAGCAAGGTTTGTCGGCCTATACGTATTTGGGGTAGCATATGAATAAGAATCTGGGCACCCAAATTGTTTGCTTAGCGTTAATCGCAGTGGGTTTGTTGTGCAAACAAAACATCGTGTTATCGGTGGGCTTATTTGCCTTCTCCGGCGGCATTACCAATTGGCTTGCGATTTACATGCTGTTTGAAAAAGTACCGGGCCTGTATGGCTCAGGTGTGGTCCCAGCCCATTTTCAAGAATTTAAGCGTGGCATTTCCCATTTGCTGATGCAACAATTTTTCACTAAAGAAAACATTGAACGTTTTTTAAAAGGCAATCCCGAACAGCCTACTGCATCGCATGTGTCATTTGATGATGTCATTGAGACGCTAGATTTAAATCAGGCTTTTGATGCCTTTACTCAGGTGATCATGGAGTCTTCATTTGGCAGCATGCTCAATATGCTGGGTGGACCGTCGCGACTGGAAGGCTTGCGCGAGCCGTTTGTAGAGAAATTGCGCGGCTTCATCCTCGCGATTGCAAAAACCGATAGTTTTCAGCAAGCAGTGCAAAAAAAACTCATGGCCAGTGCGACCACAGAAAAAATCCATGAAAAAATTTCTGCGGTAATTGAGCATCGATTAGAAGAACTGACCCCGCAACTCGTCAAACAAATGGTCGAGGATATGATCCGGGTTCATCTAGGCTGGCTAGTGGTCTGGGGCGCGGTGTTTGGTGGCTTAATAGGATTAGTCTCAAGTTTAATTGCCCTATGGAGTGGCGTTACTCCTCCGATGTAATAAAAAATTTTCAATTTTAAAAATCCCTGCTAAAATTATTTTTCTAGGGAAGCGATATAAGACGCAAGGATGGCGTTGCTCGCAGCAGAGTGTTTAAACCTTGTCCACATTACTTCCTCTGTAAAATAACCAACCTCCCTGTTTTTGTTGAATAAAACAGTAGCGTTGATATTGTCTAATCTATTGATTTTTAAACCCATTATAAATTTTAGTTATTTCCCTACGTCGCATTTTTGCCTATTTTCTGGTAAGCTACTCATTTTTCCCTAATACTATGCACAAAGTTATCCACAGGTTGTCACATTCATGATCGAGGCCGTATTTGCCGGAACACCGTTGTGTGCAGATCGCGCATTAACCTTGGGAACCTTGCTTAAACTGCCGGTGATAACCGATATCGATCCTCTGTCTGATGAAGTGCTAGCGGTCATGCCCGATCGCATCGAAGTTTGGCAAAAAAACACCAAGCCCATTTTAGTGGATTTTCTTGCCCCCCAATTTCTACATCGTTTGCATACGATGCGCGGGCGGGATCCTTTACTGCGCGCTGTCGGCTTAAAACCACAGATCCCTAGCACCGTACTCGATGCAACAGCAGGCTTTGGCGGCGATGCGTGCATGCTCGCCTATTTTGGCGCACAGGTGATTTTATTGGAGCGCGAGCCCATTATGGGGCTGTTATTAAAAGATGGAGTCACGCGCGCTCAACGTGCAGGTGAACTCATGACCGTTGCAAGCCGGATGCAGGTGCTCATTACCGATGCAAAAGAATATTTAAAGCAGTTAGCAGCAGAGGATTATCCTGATGTCATTTATTTAGATCCCATGTTTGTTCATCATAAATCAGCCTTACCGAATAAAAACATGCAATTTTTACAGCAGCACAGTGGACACACCCATGATGCGGATGCGTTATTAAGCGTGGCATTGCGTTGTGCACGAAAACGCGTGGTGGTTAAACGTGCCTTGCAGGCCCCAACGCTAGATGCAACTGTTCCCAGTCTATGCATTAAAAGCAAATTATTACGGTTTGATGTGTATCTGACAGGCTTTACCTTGCATGCAGCGGATACAAAGAATTACAATGACGTTGAGGGATAAATAAGGATAACGCAATGGACATCATGACCTTGATCATTGGAGGCTTAAGCCTGTGCTTAATCATTACCCTCATTTATTATCATGGCAAAACCAGTAAAGAAGCCGCACTGCTTGTGATGCGACATCACGCATTAACCGTGTCAGAAAATCTAGTCACTCATCAATCCGCACACATTAAACAGCTGGAGCAACAAGTCGTGCAATTGACCACCTTACTTGAGCAAGAGCGGAAACAGCACACTGAGCGCATCTTGTTTTTAGAAGAAACTAAACAACAGTTAAAACATGAATTTCAAAATCTCGCCCAAACTATTTTGGAAGATAAAAGTAAACGCTTTACCGACCAAAATAAACAAAATATGGAAGGCATGTTAACGCCGCTGCGTGAGCAAATAAAAGAATTTGAGAAAAAAGTGCATGATGTGTATGAGAAAGAAAGTCGAGACCGCTTATCGCTGACTCAAGAAATCATTCAACTCAAAACGCTGAATCAACAAATGAGTCTTGATGCGGTGAATTTAACGTCAGCATTAAAAGGCGAGAGCAAAACCCAAGGCATTTGGGGGGAGATGATTTTAGAGCGGGTGTTGGAAAAATCAGGTTTAGTCAAAGGCCGGGAATATACGGTGCAGGTTCATTTGCATAATGAGCAAGGTCGGGCATACCAACCGGATGTGATCGTGCATTTGCCGGAAAATAAAGACATCATCATCGATGCTAAAGTTTCACTCAATGCGTATGAGCGGTATTGTTCAGGCCAAAATGAGAGCGATAAACTCGCGCACGTGGCAGCCATACGCAATCATATTAAAGTGTTAAGCGATAAAGATTATCATAAATTAGTGGACATTAAGACCTTAGATTTTGTATTGATGTTTATTCCCATCGAAGGCGCACTCTCATTTGCTTGCCAAGTGGATGCGGAATTATTCAGCGAAGCATTAACCCGTAATATTGTGATGGTAACGCCGTCTACTTTATTAGCCACACTGCGCACCATAGAAAATATTTGGCGTTTCGAATATCAAAATCGGCATGCACAACAAATCGCCACCAAAGCCGGAGATTTATACGATAAATTTGTAGGCTTTGTAGAAGATCTGGATGATTTAGGCAGAAAGTTACAAGGCTGTGTGGTCACTTATGATAAAGCTCAGAATAAATTATCCAGCGGCAAAGGTAATCTCATTAAACGTGCGGAAGATTTAAAAGCTTTAGGCATCAAAAATAGTAAACATTTAAATGTAGCCGCGGTGGAAGAATATGAAATTTGATTTTGATTTTTTAGTCATCGGTGCCGGCAGCGGCGGGGTACGTGCCAGTCGCATTGCCGCTAAACATGGCGCCCGCGTTGCGGTCATAGAAAAAAGTGATCTGGGCGGCACCTGCGTGAACTTGGGTTGTGTGCCTAAAAAATTATTTGCTTATGCTTCGCAGTATCATGAAACAAGTGCGCAGGCACAAGGTTTTGGTTGGCAATTTGATAATCCTCGTTTTGATTGGACGGTCTTGCGTAACAATAAAGATAAAGAAATAAAGCGTTTAAATCAGATTTATGAAAAACTATTAATCGATGCTCAGGTAACAATTATTCATGGGGCGGCTGAATTTGTAGACCCTCACACCGTGCGGGTTGAAAATGAAAACTACCGTGCGAAATATATTTTAATTGCAACGGGCTCACATTCCTTTGTACCGGATTTGCCCGGTAAAGATCTTGCGATCACATCCGATCTAGCGTTTCATTTGGATGCACTGCCTCATCGCGCGATTATCATAGGCGGAGGCTATATTGCAGTTGAGTTCGCCACTATTTTTAATGGCTTAGGCGTCGATACTACGCTTGTCTACCGAGATAAGTTATTATTGCGTGGATTTGATTTAACTGTGCGTGAGTTTATAGGGCAGGAATTGCAGAAAAAGGGGATTAAGTTATTATCCCATCATGTCCCGCTTGCCATTGATAAAACCGAAACGGAATTACAGGTTAAGTTTGAAAATGAAACACAGGCCACAGATTTAGTCTTTATGGCCACAGGAAGACGGGCAAATACGGTAGGGCTTAATCTTGAAGCTATGGTGAAGAAGCGTGATGATGGTAGCATTATCGTCAATGACCGCTATCAAACCAGTGCCGATCATATTTATGCCATCGGTGATGTCACCGGCGGCCCAGAGCTTACGCCTCTTGCTATCGCACAAGGTCATATCGTTGCGGATAATTTATTTGCTGGGATGAATCGGCGTTTGCAAAGTACCTTAATTCCGACTGCGGTGTTTTGCGAGCCGAATATAGGCACCGTGGGACTGAGCGAGGAGGATGCGCGCAAACAATACGGTGAAGTGAATGTTTATCAGACGACGTTTCGTGCCTTAAAACATACCTTAAGTGGCAGTGATGAGAAAACCTTGATGAAACTGATTACTGATAAAAAAACCGATAAAATATTAGGCCTGCATATGGTCGGATCGGACGCAGGCGAGATTATTCAGAGCCTAGCCGTAGCCCTACAAATGGGCGCCACTAAAGCTGATTTTGATCATACTTTAGCGGTACACCCGACGCTCGCCGAAGAGTTTGTTACCTTAAGATAGATGTTAAGTATTTGTTTTTACAATAAAAATTTACAGGCAGCCTATTCTTTACATTGACAATGGAAGATTTATCCAATATATTTCCATTAGCTATGGAGATATATTGTGATAGAGCTCGCCACCTTAAAGCAAGTCATACTTGAGCAAGCCCAAATCCGTCTACCCGAGGATTATGTGCCCCGTGCGATGATGACAAATGTTCAAACATTATCCCAAACGGGACAAGTGATGGTACTGACTGGATTGCGTAGAGTGGGAAAATCTACGCTGATGCAGGCATTGCGTCATGCGCAAGGACATACACATTATTATCTTAATTTTGATGATGACCGGTTAGTACGCTTTGAACTCGAAGATTTTCAAGTATTATTAGAATTATTTTTGGAATTTTATGGTGAAGAAGATACTTTTTATTTTGATGAAATTAAAAATATCCCACAGTGGGAACGGTTTATTCGTCGCCTCCATGATGAAGGCAAACGTATTTTTATCACGGGATCAAATGCGACATTATTTAGCAAAGAATTGGGCACGCGATTAACCGGACGGTATGTGCAAATCGAAGTGTTACCGTTTTCATTTCAAGAATTTTTGAATTATCAGAAGATTGAAGCGCCAAACTTAGAAAGAGTCACCACCGTTAAAAAAGCTGAAATTAAAAAACAATTTAATGCCTTTTATAAAATAGGCGGGATCCCGCAGTATATTCGCAAACAAAAAATTGAAATATTGCAGGGATTGTATGAGAGTGTATTATATCGGGATATTATTGCCAGATATCGATTAACTAATGAAAGGCCTATAAAAGAACTGGTTTATTATTTGGCGAGCAATATAGGAAAAGATGTTAGTTTTAATGCATTGCGGAAACTGTTAGGCTTAGGAAGTGCCACAACGGTATCCGAATATTGCCACCATTTAGCAGATAGTTATTTATGTTTTTTCATTAATCGTTATGATGTATCTTTAAAAAAACAAATGAATACCAGCAAAAAAGTATATTTTATTGATGCGGGTCTTGCGCAGTCGATAGGATTTCGTTTTTCTGAAGATAGAGGGAGATTGCTGGAAAATATGGTTTATTTAGCATTAAGACGTTTTCATGGTCCAGAAATTTATTTTTATCGTGAAGATAAAGAATGTGATTTTTTATTGCGTAAAGGTAATCATATTGAGGCCGTAATTCAAGTATGCGCTGATTTGGAAAATGCCCAGACCAAGTTGCGTGAATTCGACGGCCTGATTGCTGCCATGAAAGCATTTGGCTTAACTAAAGGGCTGATACTAACAGAAAATCAAGCGGGGAATGAAACAGTGGTCCGTGAAGATCACTCTTTTTATATTGAAATCATGCCTATTTGGCAATGGTTATTATAATGTATTAGCAACGCTGAAAGAAATTTAAGCACGCTTATGCCGTGCTATCCCCCATCCTAAACCATACCCTAAAAATGAACACACAATTTGGATGATTTCATTTGGAAATGAAATTGGGAAAATTTTAAAGAAAATAAATGCGCTTAAGCCTGCAAATACGGACAAAAGTGCTGCGAGTTTATATACGCGCTTTAACACACAACATAAAAATATAGACGCAAATAAACACGTTACCGGTAACTCATAGCTTTTCACTAATACTTCTAAAATATTATCCATAAAATAAGCAATCGAAATGGCAAGCATGCCACTTGCTAAGGTAATCAGCCGTGAAATTTGGACTTCGCGGTGTGGATTTTTTGAAAGGGTGCCAAAATCTTGTGCCAGGTTAGAGCTGATGGCGCACAGTAGGGAGTCGGCGGTCGAGACTATAGCGGCCAGTAACCCGCAGGCAACCAGCGCCAACACTACATCTGGAACAAGCGTGCGCATCAGTGCGATGAGTACACTGGTCTGTGGCGGGATGTCTACGGCGAGCGCTTTGGCGAGTATGCCAAAATACGCGGGGATTAATGCAAAAATTAAAATTAAACAGGCTGCGCCTAAAGCGGCCCCGGTTGCGACGCGCTTCGTGCGTGCGGAAAAAAACCGTTGCGCTAAATCTTGCTCGATCATGCAAAATAAAAAAGGCAGTAACAACATGGGTGTCAGGGTTTGCCAATTCATTTCTTCTGCAAGCGCATTAGGAGCAGGTGACCAATCCATGGAAGAGGGCGGGTACTGCATTTGGATCCAGAAAAACAAGCCGATAAATAATACAAAAATAAATAACACTTGGTAAATATCGGTTAATACCACCGCTTTAAGTCCGCCCATCACGGTATAAAAAATCACAAATCCCCAGAACAATAAAAAGATACCTTCGTGATGCACACCTAAACCATGTAAAAACATTCGTGAGGCCACGACTTGTCCGGCTAAAATGCCACATAAGGATAAAATCATCATGAGGGCGGCTAGTTTACGTAAGAATTTGGATTGGTATTCCGTTTCAAACAATTCTGCGGTGGTCGCTACATTAAACCCACGCAGTTTATGCGCAAGTCCTAAGGCCAAAGCCATAAAGCCTAGAAAAATTCCTGCTGAATAAGCAATCCCATAAATGCCGACCTGATAGGCTTCATTAGAGGTACCGAGGATCATGCCACCGCCTAATTGGGTGGCAACTAAAGTCAGGGTCACCGCAAACACACCATAAGAGCGGCTGGCTAAAAAATAATCCGCTTTATCGGTAATTTTTCTACCGGCATATAAGCCGATGATTAAATAAGTCAGGCCTATGCCAAGAAATAATAATAAGAAGTGGGTTTGGTTCATATTTGTAATGTCGCATCTTTTTTCATAATGAGCTTAGTGATATTTTTTTATAAATCAATAGGATGTTATGGAATAGATGCTAGAAATTAGATAATTATCTCATGCACAAAATATGGTGGCCAGAGCTGGAATCGAACCAGCGACACGAGGATTTTCAGTCCTCTGCTCTACCGACTGAGCTATCTGGCCAGAGGTGGTCAATTAAACCGGGAAAGTACCGCCACGTCAAGCATTGAGTTTTCTGACTCTACGGCGCTTGGTAACCCGGCGGTGTTTCACTGCCCAACCCAAACAAAAACTTTTCCATTTCTGTCATTAAAAATGTCCGTGCCGAGGCTTCGGTCATATTTAAGCGGTATTCATTAATCAACATGGTTTGTTGTTGTAGCCAGAGTTGCCAGGCTTCTTGGCTAATGTGTTGATAAATACGCTGGCCTAATTCACCTGGGAGCGGGGCAAACGCTAAGCCTTGGGCTTGCTTTTGCAGTTTTTCACAAAAGATTTCGTGGGTCATGGTTTACTTCCATATTAAATTGTTTCGCGCGTAGCATCAATCGTAAGAGCGGCAATATACCATATTTGTATCAGCGGTAAAATTGTTTTACTCCTGTGCTGCGTTATCAACAGGAATGGAAATTTTTAAAAATTTTCGTACTACTGCTGCAAGCGCAAGCGGGATAGTACCATCGAGGGGATACCATATTACATTAGGCTGTTGACAGGTTTTAGGTAGCGTGAGATGGGTCGCTCGCACGATTACGGGGCGAATATGCCAACGGTAATGACTAAAGGTATGGTGTAGCGCCGCTTTTGTGGCGATATAACGGGTATTCTTGGGTAAGTCTGCAGATAGGGATAAGCCTGGCGCTCTGCATTCAGGAAAGCACCATAGACCGCCCCAAATGCCGGGTGCGGGCCGTTTTTCTAATAATACGGCATTATTTTTTTCATGCCATAACACCAACATAAAGCCTTCGACTAAAGGCAGGGTGCGTTTAGGTTTAGGGTAGGGAATGTGTGCTTGTTGTTGTTGTCGATAAGCTAAGCAGATTGTGCGTAGCGGACATACCGAACATTGCGGCGATCGACGGGTGCAAACGGTAGCACCTAAATCCATCAGGGCTTGATTGTAAATAGGCGCGTTAGTTTTCGGTGTATGCGTGTGTGCCAACGCCCACAATTGTTGTTCAATCTTGCTATCCCCTGGCCAAGCAGCAATGGCGTAAACGCGGCTGAGCACGCGCTTTACATTCCCATCTAAAATCACGGCGGATTTTTTCATTCCCAAAGACAGTATGGCGCCCGCAGTGGAGCGCCCTATCCCGGGTAAGGCCATCAGCATTTCGAGATCCGCTGGAATAACGCCACCCCATTGGTCGGTGATGATTTGCGCCGCGCGGTGTAAATGCCGTGCCCTCGCGTAATACCCTAAGCCTGTCCATAATTGCAAAACCGTTTCTTCTGAGCTTGCGGCTAAATCCTGTAGTCGGGGCAAGTGTTGCATAAAACGTAAGTAATAGGCTTTAACCGTTTCAACTTGCGTTTGTTGCAACATGATTTCAGACACCCACACGCGATAAGGTGTGGGATCTTGCTGCCAGGGCAAATCATGACGGCCTTTTTTTTGCTGCCAAGGAATAAGTTTTTTACTTAAGGCAGAGGCGTGCATCTATTTCCCTAATAAGCCTTTGAGCGCGTCTGTGATCACATGCTCAGGCGGAGGTTGATTTTGTGTATTGGTATTATTCGAATTATTTCCAGTCATCGTATTCAAAATAGTTTCCCCTGCGCCTGCGACATCTGCCGGTGCATTTAAGGTGCCGATTAAACCCGCTTTAAGGGTTTGCACTAATAAGGCTTGGATGCCCTGGGCATCAATACTTATATGAGGATGTTGCAAAGGACCGCTGAGTTTAAGTGGGATTTGGGGATCGCTAGGTTGCACGCCATGAGAGGTATTCTGTGCAGGACTGACATGCAAGTCATAATCCAGCGTTTGTTTGGGTAAATTAATTTGACCTTTGCCGTTGGTGTAAAATTTATCATTGTAAATTTTCAGATCATTATTTTGGGCAATGCCTTGTTTCAGCGTAAAACTGCCCGACATTTCAGTAAACGCAGTCTGTTGGGTATCTGTTTTTCCGATCGCAGCTTCTGCAGTTGTAATCGCTAAGGTGCTGAGATTTTTTGCTGAAAGTAGCATGTTTTCACCGACAGCTAACCAATAATTGAGATCCATGCCATTGAGCACGCCTTGGTCTATATTAACTTTGGCATGACCTGCTAGATTATTGAGCACACTGTCAGCATCTAAACCTTGCGTTTTAAGTTGCGTATCAAGATTAAGCTGGCCCTGGAATTTAGTTTTACTGGCCCTGTCTTTGAATAAAGCGTCCAGGTTAATACTGTTTAATTGCGCATTAATATCAAAGTGCGGTGTAATCGTTTGTAAATTTACGCTCGTATTCGTCGTTAATGAACCCGAATACAAATGGGCTTTAAGCGGAGCCAAATGGATGATCCCATTTTTTGCATTAATATGAATATCGATATTTTGTAAATTAATGCCGGATAAAGACGCGCTATCAATATGAATATCGCCTACGGCCGTAATTTTTTGTAAGGGCTGGGCGTTCGCAGTGCTCGCTTTGTTTTGGGATACCTTCGTAGTCGGTGCACTCTGCGCCGGGGTAGATTGTGCTTTAGCCCAATGAATATGATTGACATTAAAATTAAATTTAATATTAGAGAGGGCATTGTTTGCACTTAAGGTGCCGTTGATACGGGTGTCTCCCAGCTGCGCAGCAAAGGGATCAACCGTAAAACCATCCGTGGTATTTTTAAACGTCGCTTCCATATTTAATGTTTTAAGCGTGTCGTCTTTGATTTGTAGATCTTTGCCAAACGCGTGGGCGAATTCTTCTAGATTAATGTTTTCAAGTGAGACCATCCCTTGCAGATGCGGGATTTTACGGAGGCTATCTCCACTGACATTGGCAAATAAATGGCCATCAAAAATCGAAGCTTTAAGCTTTTCTATTTGCAATTGATCTTGCTTTAAATCCACGTGCACCCGATCAAACTCAGTATTGAAATCTTGAGCGTTTTTGAGGCCATCTAGTCCATACACCTTAAGTTTTATTTGTCCGTGTTCGGCACCAAAACGTTGGTTTTCTAAGTCGAAATTATAATCGCTCTCCACAGTGACTGTGGCTTTAATATTGCGAGGTTCGACAACTACGTCAAACACCGCATCTATGGGATTGGTGTGGTTGGCTTGCAATGAGGTGCTTAATTCTTTAATGAGTACATCGATTTTTTGCTTGTGCTTGTCATCGTTCCAAATAATTTCCGTATTTTGGACAGCGAGATCATTAATCATCCAATTAAATGTTGCGGGGGATGCCGTGGTTTTGGCATCTGAAGTCGTAGTGTTTTTGGGTGATTTGCGCAAATCGTTCCAGTTATTGGTTCCGTCTTTGAGTCGCGCGAAATAAAAATGCGCATCTTTTATCAGTAATTTATCGACATCGATATGTTTGCTCAGCAAGGGGGCAATGCGCACATAGACACTTGCTTCACCAATTTTTGCAAACTGATTATTATTGTCTTGGGTAAACCCAGCGCGTTGTCCTAATTCTATTCCATTTAGCGTTAAGCCTAAGCGTGGCCAAAAGCGCCATTCTATATCGCCTGTGATCGCAAACGGTCTATCCAGGGTGTCCTCCACTTTTTTAACGATGACGTCCTTATAACGATTAGGATCGACAAAGAGGATTAAACCAACCATCGCCAGTAAGGCTATCAGGAATAAGGTGATCAGTAATTGAATTAAACGCCGAGTAATCATGAGACAGCCTATGTTTGAGTAAATAGCCTTATACTATTACAATCTAGTGTATTTCTCAATTTAACAGACAATCTAGCAATAGGAACAATATGCCCACACTGATTGTGTTTATTATTTATGGCGTGCTTATTTTAGGCATTACTTTTCGTGCCTATCGGCAAACACAAAATTACCAGGATTATATTTTGGGTGGCCGACGTTTTGGTGGCATTGTAACGGCTATGGGCGTTGCGGCCACGGATATGAGCGCATGGTTAATGCTGAGTGTGCCCGCGGTATTTTATCTTTATGGCTTAGATCAGATTTGGCTGCCCGTGGGATTACTCCTGGGTTCGTTTGTGAATTGGCATTGGGTGGGGCCACGGTTACGTACTTATACCCAAGTAGCAAAAAACTCACTGACGTTATCTTCATTTTTTCAGAATCGATTTCTAGCCCCTGAACGCGCGCTGATTCGGCCTATGAGTGCCATCATTTTTCTTATATTTTTTACCTGTTATGCGGCTTCTGGATTTGTAGGCGCTGCGAAGCTAGTCAGTACGGTTTTTGATTTACATTACACCAGCGCCCTTTGGCTCTCTGCTCCAATCGTCATTGCTTACACGGCCATCGGGGGTTATTTAGCGGTGAATTGGCTAGATTTATTGCAAGGGTTTTTAATGCTCTTCACGTTGTTATTTTTAGCCATTTTTGCTTATTTCGCCATGGATTCTCAATCATTGGTTGCGATGACTCAAGTGAACTACCCGCAACATCTCGATATTTTTTACGACGTGTCATTTCTATCCGTAGTTTCTGCCTTGGCGTGGGGCTTAGGGTATTTTGGCCAGCCGCATATTTTAGTGCGTTTTATGTCTTCACAAGATATTCAATCGATACGCATAGGAAAATATATTTGTTTGACATGGATGGGTTTAGCGATGGCAAGTGCCGCCGCGATAGGTTTATTCGGAATCGCTTATTTTCCTATCGGTTCGTTAAGTTCAGCTGAAGTCATATTTCCTTCATTGGCACAGCATTTATTATCTCCCTGGTTTTCTGCTTTAACTTTTGCAGCGATAATTTCAGCCATCATCAGCACCGTTGCCGCAGTAGTATTTGCATCGGCCTCCAGTTTAATTGAGGATTTATATTGTCCTTTTTTACGCCCCAAAGCGAGCAGCCATGAGCGAGTCTGGATGGGTCGCTTGATGGTATTGATCGTTGCAAGTTTTGCCGTATTTTTGGCTGTACAAGGTGAAAGTCCCAGTGTATTTGAATTAGTCAGTCATGCCTGGGCAGGTTTAGGTGCCGCATTTGGTCCACTCGTACTGATGGCTTTATTTTGGTCAAAAATGAGTTATACCGGCGCATTTTTAGGCATGGTGATGGGGGGCTTAGTGACCTTGATTTGGATTTATTGTTCTTATCATTTTTCCGCACCTATTTTTAATCTCTTTGAAATCATCCCAGGATTTTTCGCGGGGTGTTTGGGCGTGGTAATAGGATCGTATTTACGTCCGCTACATTCCACCTTAATTACCGCGCAACATACACAATTTAAACACTTAATCGCGCCAAAACGCAGGGGTGAGTAAAACTAAGATGCTAAATAATTCTAAGCGTCCGAGTAGCATCGCAAAAGAAAAAATCCATTGCGCTGCGGCGCCGACATCACGATAATGCAGCGCGACATCCCCTAAGCCTGGGCCCATATTCGTGAGGGAGCCCACCATGCCGCTAAATGCGCTGGTAAAATCTAAACCTAAGCCCATTAATGCCAGCATCAAGATCACAAACACGCAGAAGTATATCCCCACAAATCCCCAGACTGCATCACTGACGCGCACGGAGACGATCATCTGATTCAGTTTTAATAAAAAATAACCGTGGGGGTGAATTAAGCGATTAATTTCCCGCCGACCTTGTTTTAAAATAAGCAGCATCCGGACAACTTTAATTCCGCCGGCAGTGGATCGGCTGCAGCCGCCTAATAGCGCGGCAATCATCAGTAATATGGGGACAAATAACGGCCATAAGTGAAAGCCGGTCACAGTAAAACCGGTTGTGGTGCTGATACTGATCACTTGAAACAGCACTTCTACAAAGGACTGCACCGGATCAAGGACAGTAGTATGGTGAAATACGACGATGACACAAATTAGGACAAATAATACTTGCAATAAAATAAACGCGCGCACTTCTTCATCTTTAAAATAAGCTGAAATTTCCCCGTGCCTAAAGCATAAATAATGCAAAGAGAAATTAATGGAGCCTAAGATCATAAACAATACGGCAATCAAGCGTAAGGAAATTTCAGGATAGATAAAACTGGCATCATAAGGTGAAAACCCTCCAGTTGAAACCGCGGAATAGCTAAAACAAATCGCATCAAATAAACTCATGCCGCCGGCCCAAAACGCCAGCATGCAGGCAACAATAAGCCCGACATAAATAAGCCACAATGCTTTGGCCGTTTGGGTCACGCGGGGCGTTAACTTATTGTCTTTAGCGACACTCGATGCTTCTGCACGAAACAGTTGCAGTCCGCCTACCCCTAATAAAGGTAAAATAGCTACCGCTAACACTAAGATCCCCATACCGCCTAGTAAATGTAATTGTTGCCGGTAATAGAGTATAGAGCGGGGCAGTAGATCAAGTCCAACAATGACAGTTGAGCCGGTTGTGGTGAGGCCAGAAACAGATTCAAATATTGCTGCGGCAAAAGTGATATCCAGTGAAGCACTGAGCAAAAAAGGTAATGTTGCTACGATACTCACGGTAGTCCACACGAGTGCAACAATAAAAAAACCATCTCGGGTGCGCAATTCACCTTGGGCATGGCGTGTGCCGTAATACAATAAAAAACTAAGAAAGCCAGTAAAGAGTGCAGAGACGACAAAGGTGGCGAGTGCATTTTCTCCATACCACCAGGCGACCCCGATGACGGGGATATAACTTAAGGCAAAAAAGGCGAGTGTGATGCCTAGAATGCGGAAACTGATGTTAAGTTGTATCATAATGGTTATTTAAAAAATGTAAGTCCTACTTGAAATAAGCGCTCAATTTGTAAGATATCTCGTTTATCCGGTACAAATAAAATAATATGATCTTCTGTTTCTATGATCATATCGAGTGTCGCAATAAGGACTTTGCCTGTGCGCACAATTGCGCCCACCAAAGTCCCTGGCGGTAAGTTAAGTTCGGCAATGGTGCGGCCTACGACTTTAGAGTTTTCAGCGTTGCCGTGTGCTATGGCTTCTAAAGCTTCTGCAGTGCCTAGTCTTAGGCTATGCACTTGGACGATGTCACCGCGGCGCACATAGCGCAAAAGATCACTGATCGTTGCCAGTTGCGGGGAGACAACAATATCAATTTCACGGCTTTGAATCAGATTCACATAGGCTTTACGGTTAATAAGGGCGATGACTTTGCGTGCGCCCATCCGTTTAGCCAATGTGGCAGACATGATATTGGCTTCATCATCATTAGTGAGGGCGCAAAACACATCCACATTGTCGATGTTTTCATTAAGTAATAAATTTTCATCTGCAGCATTGCCTTGTAAGACGATGCTCTTGTGTAATCGTTCAGCGATCATGCGACAGCGTTTCGCACTGCGATTGATGACTTTCACTTGATAGCGTGATTCTAAAACTTGCGCCAAGCCTAAGCCTATATTGCCACCGCCTGCAATCATAATGGTGCGGTTGGGTTTATCTATGCCACGCAGTTCACTGTTGACTTCGCGAACATTGTTTTTCGCAGCAATAAAATACACTTCGTCGTCAGCTTCCACTACGGTATCAGGGGATGGGGTAATCGACTTCCCTCCGCGCGAGAGGGCTACAATTCTTGCTTCAACGGACGGCATATGCACATGTAACAGGCTTAAAGGATGGCCTATGAGTGGCGCGCCTTTAAGCGCTTGTAGGGAGACTAATTCGATATGACCGTTGGCAAAATCTAGCACTTGGAGCGCGCCAGGGTATTCAATCAAACGTTGAATATAATGAATCAACAGGTGCTCGGGATTAATTAATACATCGATGGCCAAGGCTTTGGTATTAAAGAGCTGCGGGTACTCCATGTATTCTGGGGCACGCACGCGCGCAATTTTAATCGGTGTTTTAAATAAATAATGGGCAATCTGGCAGGCCAGCATATTAATTTCATCCGTCGCGGTCACGGCAATAAGCATATCCGCATTTTCCGCATCCGCTTGCTCGAGGATCTCGGGGTAAGTCGCATTGCCGTGTATTGTACGCAAATCAAATTTTTCACTGACTTGTTTGAGCTTGGCCGCATTAGTATCAATAAGTGTGATGTCATTGCGCTCTGAGAGTAAATGTTCTACTAATGTACTCCCTACTTGGCCTGCGCCGAGGATGATTATTTTCATGGAATATTCCTTTTATCTCTTAATAAGATAGCATTCAACCTAACTGTATGCCCACCTGCAATTGCTGGGCGTGGGCATTGAGCAGGTCGGCAACGGGCATATGCCGCTTCCCCGGTAATTGTGCTTCCAAAACACGTAATACCCCAAGACCTGTCGCCACATCTAATCCCGCGCGGCTGGCCGCTAATATTACACCCGGCACGTCTTGGGTATTTTCATCTAGCACCTTCGCTTTAAAAATACGCAAAGTGTGATCCCCTAATAAGGTATAAGCGATAGGCGCGGGATAAAACCCACGGATTTGACGATCGATGTCTACAGCGCTCTGCCCCCAGCTAATCTTTGCTTGAGATTTTTCAATCAGATGCGCGTACGTTGCGAGGCTATTATCTTGTGCTTTGGGATGCAGCTGTCCTGCTGCAAGATCGGTGATAGTTTCTATTAATAACGCTTGTGCAAGAGGCAGTAGCGCTGCGAACAAGGTTTCACTGGTTTCATCAGATTTAATGTCATAGGATGCGATGCGTAAAACTGGGCCGGTATCCAGTTTCGCATCCATTTGAATAATGGAAACGCCGGTTTGTTTATCCCCGGAAAGTAGTGCTTGTTGCACGGGTGTTGCCCCACGCCAGCGAGGCAATAAAGAGAAATGGACATTAATACAACCTAAGCGAGGAATGGCCAATATTTCGGGCGGCAAAATCATGCCGTAAGCGGCTACCACCATCAGATCCGGTGCCAATTGCTGCAAGAGGTGCACTTGCTCAGGTGTTTTTAAGGTCTCTGCTTGTAAAACAGGGATGCCGTGATGTAACGCCAAGGTTTTTACTGGGCTAGGCGTTAAATGACGACCCCGACCCGCAGGTCTATCGGGTTGCGTGTAAACGTGAGTCGGCCTGTACGGGCTAGCGATTAAATGGGCCAAAAGCCCTTCTGCCACCTGTGGCGTTCCTGCAAAAATAACTTTCAAAATAACACCCTTTAAGCAATAAACCATTAAAAAAATAATGACAAAGCCCCCTAGGCTTAGGTAGCATAGACGAATATTTAACCCTAGAGGCAGCATGCTGCATTATCAAACTCAGACTGACTTAAAACATTATCTCGCGATTTGCCATATCCCACAAATAGGGTGCAAAAAACTGCAAACCTTATTTGAGGCATTTGGCTCATTTGCTGAGTTATTTAACAGTGATGCGGCAACGCTCCATCATTTGGGTTACTCTCATGCCCAGGCTAAGGCCTTATTAACACCTGATTATACACGCGCAGAAGCGGATTTAGCATGGCGTGAGGCGGGGGGTAACCGGCACATTATTACCTGGTTTGATCCGAAATATCCCGCCTGTTTGCGGCAAATAGACACTGCGCCCCCCATTTTATATGCACAGGGCCAGATTTCATGCTTATCCAATATACAAATGGCCATAGTCGGCAGCCGTAACCCTTCTGCCAGTGGACTGATGAACGCGCAAACCTTAAGTACAGAGCTCGCTCAAGCCGGGTATACCATTACGAGTGGTTTAGCTTTGGGTATCGATGCCAAGGCGCATCAGGCGGCGCTTGCTGTTTCACGTCCCACAGTTGCGGTTTTAGGCGCAGGATTAAATCATATTTACCCTCGCTCCCATCAGGCACTAGCGCAGCAAATTAGCGAGCAGGGTCTATTAGTCAGTGAATTTGCTGTCGATACTCCGCCTGTTGCGCAAAATTTTCCGAGGCGCAATCGGATCATCAGTGGCCTTAGTGTAGGCGTATTGGTGGTCGAAGCGGCACTAAAAAGTGGCTCACTCATTACAGCCCGTTATGCCTTAGAGCAAAATCGTGAAGTCTTTGCCATCCCAGGCGCTATCCACAATCCCTTGGCCCAAGGCTGTCATGCGCTATTGCGTCAGGGGGCAAAATTAGTCGAGACGGTGACAGATATTTTAGAAGAATTACCCTATGCTGTTAATAAACCCGAAGGTGCCGTTCATACGCATCGTATTCAGGTGTCTAAGATTGAGCAGTATGTATTAGATTTAATGCGGCATACGCCGACTTCATTTGATGTGCTAATTGAACAAACCGAATTAACAGCCCCTGCTTTGATGGCGCTACTTAGCCAATTAGAAGTGCGGGGACTGATTCAAGCCACCCCTAGTGGTTATATCCCTTTTCTGGAGCGTGCGAATGAAATCCAATGCGCTTGATATGATAATTGATTTATTAGATGATTTTGACCAAACCGAGGTCTTGCCTTTTGATGCCTATACCTTACAAAAATTAGAAAAGTTAGGGTTTGATCAAGAAACGATAGAAGAAGCTTATGCTTGGTTTCATGAATCCTGTGATTATGAAGAAATGGAAGTGGTGAATGAACCCAGTGCCAAGGCCGTGCGCATTTATCATCCTGAAGAAATATTGGGCTTATCTGCGCATAGCCGCAGTTTAATTATGAAGCTTGAACAAGTGGGGGCGCTCACAGTGAGTACCCGCGAGATGATTATTAATCAAATGCTGCAACTGGATATCGATGAAATGGATATTGATCAGCTCAAGTGGCTGAGTATTATTGCACTCACCGATCATCTGGATGAACCCATGATGACATGGCTGCTTGATTACCTATTCTTACACCGCACAGACGAAGGGCAGATGGAAGTCAACTAGCTATGATTTTTATTAAAAATCAGCTATGATATACGCATTGTATCGAGTTCGTCCTAATAACAGAAACAAGATAGAAATATGGCAAAAAACCTAGTTGTAGTGGAATCACCCGCAAAAGCACGCACTTTAAAAAAATACTTAGGTAAAGATTATGAAGTGATCGCTTCTTATGGGCATGTACGCGATTTGATCCCTAAAGAAGGCGCAGTGGATCCGGATCATGATTTTGCCATGAAGTACCAAACCGTCGAGAAAAATAATAAACATATCGACACCTTCATTAAAGCCTTAAAGCAAGCCGATGCCCTTTATCTAGCGACTGACCCTGACCGCGAAGGTGAGGCCATTTCTTGGCATTTACAAGAGCTCGCTAAAGAACGTAATGCCTTGAATGACAAACCGGTTTACCGTGTGGTATTCCATGAAATCACGAAAAAAGCCATTTTACATGCCATGGAAGAACCGCGGCCGATATTAATTGATTTGGTGCATGCGCAACAAGCTAGGCGCGCGCTTGATTTTCTCGTGGGCTTTAAACTATCGCCCTTATTATGGAAAAAAATTCGTCGCGGTTTGTCCGCAGGTCGGGTGCAAAGTCCTGCTTTGCGTTTAATCGTAGAGCGACAAGAGGAAATTGATAAATTTATCGCGCAAGAATATTGGACCATAGAAGCCGATTGTGAAAAAGAGGCTCAGGCTTTTCCAGCAAAATTAATTGAATATCAGGGTGAGAAACTTAAACAATTTACCTTGAATAATGATGTTGATGCGCTTAAAGCGCGTGATACCGTATTGGCAGCAGCACAAGGCGTGCTTACCGTTAAAGCCGTCGATAAAAAACAACGCAAACGTTATCCTGCACCGCCTTTTATCACCTCAACGCTGCAACAAGAAGCTGCGCGTAAATTAGGCTATACCGCACAAAGAACCATGCGCGTCGCGCAACAGCTTTATGAAGGCATAGATGTCGGCGAAGGCGTAGTCGGGTTAATTAGTTATATGCGTACCGATTCCGTCAATTTGGCCGCTGAAGCGGTGCAAGAAATTCGCGACTTTATTGGGCAGCGTTACGGTAAGCACAACGTGCCCGATGAGTTTCGCGTCTATAAAACTAAATCAAAAAATGCCCAAGAAGCCCATGAAGCGATCCGCCCGACCTCGGTGTTGCATGTGCCTGAAGAAATTAAGTCTGCACTCAGTGATGAACAATTTAAACTCTATCGCTTGATTTGGCAGCGTACCGTCGCGTGTCAAATGAATCATGCGACGATAGATGCGGTGGCAATAGACTTAAGCACGGGCAATCATGTGCTGCGGGCAACAGGTTCAACGATAGCTGATGCGGGATTTATTTCCGTGTATCAAGAAGGCATCGATGATGAAAAGAAAAATGATGAAGAAGGCCGGATCTTGCCTATCATGCAAGTGGGCGATCAGATTAAATTAGTGACGCTGGAGGGTAAACAACATTTTACCGAACCCCCGCCGCCTTATACGGAAGCCAGTTTAATTAAATCCCTAGAAGAATATGGTATCGGTCGGCCGTCAACCTATGCCAGCATTATTCAAACCTTGCAGCACCGCGAGTATGCGACGCTGGATAAAAAACGGTTTCAGCCCACAGATGTTGGGCGGGTGGTGAATAAATTTCTCACCCAATATTTTACCGATTATGTCGATTATGCATTTACTGCGCACCTAGAAGATCAGCTCGATGCGGTCGCGCGCGGCGAGTTGCAATGGTTGCCGGTGTTAGAGAACTTTTGGAAACCTTTTAGTCAATTAATCGTTGTCACAGAAGAGAACGTAAAACGCAGTGATGTGACGCAAGAAAAGATTGAGGAAAAATGTCCAAAATGTGGTGGCGATTTGAGTATTCGCTTAGGTAAACATGGCCGCTTTATTGGTTGCAGCGCATATCCCGAATGCGATTATACCCGTAACTTAGACGATACCCCGGAGCGCAGCGCCGAGTTGATCGAAGGACGGCAGTGCCCAGATTGCGGCCATGCGCTCCAAATTAGATTTGGTCGTTTTGGCAAGTTTATTGGGTGTAGTAATTACCCCAATTGTCGCCATATAGAACCTTTAGAGAAACCTGAGGATACCGAAGTGCAATGCCCGGAATGCTCAAAAGGAACCATGTTAAAACGCAAATCCAAACGCGGCAAGATATTCTATTCGTGTTCTTGCTACCCCACCTGCCAATACGCAGTCTGGGATGAACCCATCAATGAGCCCTGCCCGCAATGTGGCTTTTTAATGCTCACCCTTAAAACCACCAAAAAACGCGGCACCGAAAAAGTCTGCCCGCAGAAGAATTGTAATTATGTGGAGCAAGTGGAGCAGACGGAGTAGGGGTTTTAGCATAACCCTCTGATTTTAATAGATTAAGATGGCATCGTATAGTTTTCTTAAGATTATATTTTACATATTTTACATATTTTACATATTTTATGTACTATGTTATACTTTATCTTTGTATCATGATAGGTGCTTTCATGGGTATCGAGTCTATCTCCGCAACCGAACTGGCAAGAAATCTGGCCACTGTGATTGACCATGTGCGTTATACCGGTGTACCCATTGCCATTACTAAGGGAGTGCGTACGGTAGCTACGCTTATGCCGCCTAAGCCTGCAGGCTTACCTATTGATGAATTAATACACCTAATCGAAAATGCACCTCAACTAGACGCCAGTGCAAGTTTAAGCATGGCGCAAGACTTAAAAAAAATTCGCATGGCTACTCAACATGAGTTGAAAAATCCATGGGATTAATCATCGATACCAATGTTTTTATTGATGCAGAACAAGGCAGAATGCACCTGACACAAATACCTGCATTAAAGAAGCATAGGGAAGCTTTTATTTCTGTCATTACTATATCGGAGTTATTAGCGGGAGTTCATCTGGCGAAAACAATTGATGAACGCATTAAGCGATCGGCCTTTGTTCAACATATTATTGCCACTATTCCAGCACTTGATTTTGATCAGGCCGTCGCAAAAACTTATAGTGAATTGCACGTTTATTTTCTCACCTCGCGTAAGGCGGCTCCAGCTATTCATGATTTGCAAATTTCTGCAACGGCAATAACCTATGGTTATCCGGTATTAACCAGTAATAGTGCTGATTTTAAAAAAATACCTGGATTAGAAGTGTTATCTCCTTAGAGGCAAGACCTCTGTTACCTTTTCAGACGATTTATCTTAACGTTTATTTTTTAGATCATGATAAAAATTTTCATGTACGCCTAGCATGAGTAATAGCCTTTCATGAACATTCCATTCATAGGCTAATAACATCAGCTGATGATGACTTTTAAACTGATAGACAAATACACCCGCTAAATCACCCTTTTTTTCTTCTCCAATACCAGGGTCTTTTATAAGGGCATGTATGGCTTCATCTACTTTTTCTTTTTCAGTCGGTGTGAGCTTTTTATAGGCGCGCTTAAAGGCGGGCATTTGGCTTAATTTAATGTGGGTCACGCTCTGATCCAAAAGTAAAGGGCTCGGCCACTGCTCTATCTTGTTGTTGGCTAATGAGGAGATCCCGAATAAACTCTATGGGTAAATCAGGATTATCGAGTGCACATTTGCCTATTTTGGCCCAAAACTCAATTTGGTGTGGGATGGTGCGGCATTCAGCCTTGGCAACAAAGCTTGCCTCCCGGTATAAGGTTTCATCGATACGCATAGAAATACTCATGTGTTTCACCTTTGAAGCAATTGTTACATGTTACCACAATTGTAGTATAGTACAAAGCTAACTTTCGGAATAGCCAGGGGCTGGCATATAAGCTTTTTCTTAAAAATCAGAAACTTACTTGCCCTCTGCTTTCCTTAACCGCTTGCGGTGCATAATATTATTCAGCCCCTCGACCATTAATGAGAAGAACAGGGCGAAATAAATATAGCCGCGTGGGATATGTAAGGACAGGCCATCAGCGACCAATACCATACCGATGAGGAGTAAAAAGCTCAAGGCGAGCATTTTCACCGTGGGGTATTTTTGGATAAAATAATGAATATGTTCACTGGCAAACAACATGACGAGGACCGCAATAATGATGGCGATGGCCATGATGGTAAAATGCGGCGTCAAACCTACCGCGGTTAAAATACTATCGAGTGAAAAAATAATATCAAAGATCGCAATTTGCATAATCACAGAGGTAAAAGTAACATAACGCGGCGCCTTTTCTAGGGTCTCCTCATGGTTAATTTCGCGATGAATTTCCCACGTGCCTTTGGCTAATAAGAACAGTCCACCTGCAAGTAAAAATAAGTCTCGGAAAGACACGCCGTGATCAAAAATAGTAAATAGGGGATGCGTTAAATGAACGATCCACACCGCTGAAGCGAGTAGCATCAAGCGTGTGATAAGCGCAAGTAATAAGCCGATACGGCGTGCTCTTTTTTGCTGCTCTAAAGGTAAGCGTGAACTTAAAATGGAAATAAAGACGAGATTATCTACGCCAAGAATAATTTCTAAGGTGATCAATGCCAGTAGAGAGACCAAAATATCGCCGAATGCAAATTCCATAAATGATTCCTTACTAAAATAAACTCTCAGGTGCGGCCCAATTTTCATCGGGGGCATAAGCATCGACTACGCCACCGGTTGCTTTAGGGGCAGTCTCTTTCGTAAATAATTCAAATATAGCGTAGGGATCGCCCGTAGACGCTAAAGCGCCTGTGCGCTCATCGATGCGAACATGGACGATATCTGCAGGTTGAGGCAATGAATAATCCGGTTTGTCACGCAGTGCTTCACGCATAAAATCTATCCAGATGGGCAGCGCAGCTTTCGAGGCATATTCATTCAATAACCGGGTACGATCATAACCTATCCAGACGGTAGCCACTAAATTGCCATTATATCCCACAAACCAGGCATCTTTATGATCATTGGTGGAACCGGTTTTTCCTGAAAGATCCGTGCGCTCTAACACCAATGCGCCTCGACCGGTTCCCCGTTTGATCACGTCTTTTAAGATGTCGGTGATGATGTAGGCATTCGCCGTGCTGATGACTTGCGGTGCGGGGGTTGCATTGTGTTCAGTTAAATACTCAGGCGAGCACGGGGGCGGGCACGCCATCGCGACTTGGCTGCGAAACAAAATGACATCATGGGCATCGGCTACTTCATCAATTAAATACGGTGTAACCCGATAACCGCCATTTGCAAAAATACTCAGACTACTTGTCATTTCCAGCGGGGTTGCTTCTAGCGTGCCGAGTGCAAGCGATAAGCCGTGCGGCATCGTTTTTGTGTCAAAACCAAAACGGGACAGGTACTCAATACTTTTGTCTATCCCGACCGCATCTAACAAGCGTATCGAAACCAGATTGCGAGAACGCACTAAACCCATGCGCAAACTCGTAGGTCCAGAAAAGCGTTCGTTATCATTTTGTGGGCGCCATAAGTTATTGTGCGTGTCTTCAAATACAATTGGGGCATCGTTAATAATGCTTGCAGCAGTAAAACCATTTTCTAATGCGACAGAATAAATAAAAGGTTTGAAACTGGAACCGGGTTGGCGTTTGGCTTGACTTGCAGTATTAAAATTATTGAGATAAAAATCAAAACCACCGACCAGCGCGGTAATGGCCCCATTTTTAGGATCCATTGCAATGAGTGAACCTTGTACTTGGGGAATTTGCGCTAAGCGGTAGTGATCATCGGTTTGTTTTAATACATAAATAAGGTCACCGGGTTTTAATATTTCGGTGGCTTGTTTCGGGTAAGCCCCTAATCGTCCACCGCCTAAGTCAGGGCGCGCCCACGATAAATTTTTCCAGGCAAGGGTCACGGTTTGCTCATCGGCGAGTAGGACTTGCGCCGCATCATGGCTGACCTTAATCACCAGTGCAGGTAAGAGGGGGCCACTTTTCGGAGTTTCTTTTAATGCCTCTAACCAGGTACTCAGATCATTGGCTACCGTACCTTTTAGCGTTTGGATAGTGCCGCGGTAACCGTGGCGTTTGTCATAGTTTAATAAACCATTTTCTAAAGCAAGATTCGCGGCCAGTTGTTCGCGACTATCTATCGTAGTAAATACTTTTAAACCTTCAATATAAATTTTATCCCCGAGTTGCGCATACAGTTGTTGCCGTACCATTTCGGCGGCATAGGGGGCCTCTACTTCCACGCGCATGCCATGATACGTTTCTGTCATCGGCGCATTCAGCGCGGCCTCATAGCTCGCTTCGTCAATAAAACCGTAGGTGTACATGCGATCCAATACATGGGTACGCCGTGCTTTGGCGCCTGTGGGATTATTCAATGGGTTCAAGCGTGAAGGCGCTTGCGGGAGCCCAGCAAGCATGGCCATCTCTGCAAGCGTAAGCTCATCTAGCGTTTTGCCATAATACACTTGTGCGGCGGCATTGATGCCATAGGCCCGACTGCCAAAATAAATTTTATTTAAATACAGTTCTAAAATTTGATCCTTACTGAATTCACGTTCGATTTTAAGGGCCAAAAGGATTTCGTTAAATTTTCGGATAAATGTTTTTTGGGGCGAGAGGTAATAGTTACGTGCCACTTGCATCGTAATGGTACTGCCGCCCTGACTGCGACCGCCGCCCATGACCATATGGTGGGCCGCGCGTAATAAACCGATTAAATCGACGCCGGCATGTTGGTAAAACCTTCTATCTTCAGTGGCAAGTACCGCATTAATTAGATCTTGAGGCACTTGGTCCAGGGTAATTGGGCTGCGCCGGTATTCACCAAATTGGCTAATTAATTTACCGTCGCGGCTGTAAACACTTAACGGGACTTGGAGCGGAATAGTGGTCAGCTCGTCGACATCAGGCAGCCCCGCGTTAAGGTATATTCCGCCCATGGTGATCGTCAAGGCGAACATCATAGCGACAGTAAAGAGTAGTTGAGTGAGTTTAAACATCTTCTAATAATAACATGCTTAAGCGCGGATACACATGTGTTCTTTTCCTTAGGGATGATACAAAATCCTCTGTCTATCCCTCGCTCCATTGGAAAGTTGAGACTTGCCCCCTTTGTAAAGGGGTTGGCCGTTTCGGCCGGGGGGATTTTTCTATGCTTGGTGTACATCAGACATTGCTAAAATTCCTCTAATATAGAGATCTAGATTTTAAATTCACCTTGAGTTAGAATAACATTAGTGACCATATTAATTCATTATAATCAAAAATGTTATCAAATTCCCAATCTAAACCCTCTAATGTGCTATACGCCTTAGAATATACTCCACGCGTTTTGCGACTCTTATCATTAGAGAAAAAGGCAGCAGTTTATCATGTCACCCATTATGAACAACGCTTGCTTAATTCTAAATCGGGCCGTGGTAATGCGGGGCACGGAACACTGATTCAAAATTTACAGGACATGCGCCGCGCTTTGCCAGGCGAGCGTCCTCATCTTGTGATTGGAATTCAAGATGCAGAACTCATCATCCAAAGTGTGTATTGCAAAGAGGCCGGTACGTCCCAGTTATACCGACAGGGGCTGGCCATACTCAACGCGCAGCAGCCTTTGCTCGGACATTATTCATGGGATATGGCCCCGTTATGTGCCTATCAAGGCGTGGGGCAATATGCCTTATGGGTGGCCTATCCTTTACAAAAAATTAGCCTACTCCAAACCCTATGCGACTATTGTGATTTCACGCTGCTTGCAATAGAACCTAGTGTGTGTGCAATTGCGCGTGCAAGTCATGTATTGCTAGAGCATGCTTGCGCTTTATTTTTACTTCAAGATGCACAACTGTTGACTTTATTACTCGTGGTGCAGGGTGAAGTCTATGCGCTGCGGCAATTTACCGATCCTGAGTTATGGGCACAACACGCCCAGGCGTTTATGAATGATCCAACATTAGGCATGTATATGAAAAACATCACCACCGTGTACGTCGCCCAAGAATTAGCACAGTTAAATACCTTGGCACAATACAGCCGCTGGAAGTTTGAGTTTCTAGATGTCTTGCAATATGTCAATGCGGGCGCACATTACAGTGTAGAAGCGGATCGCTTGCATTTATTTACTTGTGCAGGTTTAGCGCTACGGGCTTATGCATGATGCACACTTTAAATTTACTTCCCTTACAGCAACATCCTGCACAGTTTTTTATATTACAACTGCGGCGAAAATTGCAATGGGGTGTGAGTATCATCGTGACCATGAGCGTGCTTATCTATGTTCTCAATGCGTGGGCGCTGCATGCGCAGCAACAAAAAAAAGCGGTGTTGAGTGCGACGCAAAGTGCGGGACACGCTGATTTTCAACAAGCACAGATCCTCGCCGAAAAAATTAAGGCTTACACTGCGCATCAAAACCGCATCACTCTGCAGCACGCAGAAAATGCAGAGTTGCTGAATTTCTTAAGCACGCTGCCCCAACTGATGGATGATCCTATTTATTTAGTCGAGTTGCTGTGGACGCAGGGCAAAGGTCAGCTGGCAGGATATGCGCCCGATCAACGCAGTGTGATCCAATTTTTGCAAGTTTTAAAAAGTAATGATTTATTAAAACAATGGCAATGGACGAATAATGATTTGCAAGCTAAGCAGGAAAAATCAAACGCTAGGTATTTTGTCATCCATTTTTCTACTGAAAAAAATAAAAATGAATTCCATTAGACTATACGGTTATGTCTTAACACTCTCTCAGCGCTTACAACTAGGATTACTTTGTATTTCTTATGTCATGGTGATTTGTACAGGTTTTGGGTTATTTCTTTATGAACGGATAGATCTATTATTTACTGAGCAACGCGAGTTAGCACAATTAAATGACACCCTCGCCTATGAATCTCAAGAAATAAAAAAACATGCGCAGTATGCGCTGCACTGGCATGAGATCACACAAACTTTCGCATCTCCTTCAGATCTAAGTCATGCTTTAGCGGTTATAGAAACGTTAGTGCATGAAGCGCATTTGGAGTTATTGTCACTTAATGTCGGTGCAAATTTTACTGCGTCGGTCCATGAGGTGTATCCGCTTGAAGTCATCATCAGGGGAGAGTATGCGCAGTTATTGGAATTTATTCGGGTATTAAATGGGCTTAATTTTTTATCCGATCTTGATTTTCAATTAAAATCAGCGCCTGCGCGCATCCAGGCGTTCATTAAAGTAAATATTTTTTTAGGACACCCGAATGCAGTATAAATTTTTATGGGCGTGCCTGATTTGGGGGTGCGTAATCCTATCGACGTCCGCACAGCGCGATCCCTTTGTTGCAGGGCCCAGTTCAAAAGATCAAATGGTGTATCAATCAGGTCGGGTGACCTTACACTTTGTACAGGTGGATATACACGAAGCTTTGCAGCAATTTGCAGAAGCAGTCCATTTAAATGTGAGTATTAATGATAACGTTAACGGCACAGTCAGTTTGCATTTAACCGATGTGCCTTGGGAAGATGCACTTGATGCGCTGTTGCAAGCTTCGCAATTAGATTACCGTAACATCAATGATATTATTTACATTGCGCCGAGCACGCTGCTTGCTCAAAATGAAGAAGTCCTGTTGCAGTCGAAAAAACAGCAATATGCCTTGCAAGCATTGAAAACGGATTATATTCGCATACATTATGCAAAAGCACAATTATTGGCGGAAATTTTAAAAGCAAAAGAGAGTTCACTCTTATCCGAGCGCGGCCAAGTGGGCGTTGATGCCCGCACCAATACATTAATTTTACAAGACGTGCCGGAATATTTACCGCAGATTTATCGCTTGATTGCAGAGCTGGATATTCCTGTTGAGCAAGTCATGATAGAAGCTAGAATAGTCAATGCAAAAAATAGTTTTACTCAGGACCTGGGTTTAAATTTTCAAGTCAATGGCCATACTAGTTATGGCGTCTCCTTTGATAATACTACGGCGTTTACGAAATGGCTGAATTATGATTTGCCGGTGGCACAAACCGGATCTTTAGGGCTTGCGATTGCGCAATTATCTGGCAATATTTTACTGGATTTGGAAATTTCTGCAGCGGAGAGTGAAAATAATACCAAAGTCATAGCGAGTCCCCGTTTACTGACCGCTAATCAAAGTGAAGCGGTCATCAGGCAAGGTAAACAAATAGCGGTGGAAGAATCGACCTCAAGTGGTGCAACCAGTGTGAGTTTTAGAGATGCGGTGTTAGAGCTGCGCGTGGTGCCGCATATTACCCCAGATGAAAGGATACTATTGCAATTAAATGTAAAACAAGATGTATTAGGGCATATCACCCATGGCGGTCAGCCTACCATCGATACCAAATCAATTACCACCCAAGTGTTAGTGAATAATGGCGCAACGGTAGTCTTAGGCGGAATCTATTCGCGTACGGAATCTGACAGTATTAAGCGCACGCCATTTTTATATCAACTGCCATTCATAGGCCATTTATTTCAAGATAAAAATCAATTAAGCGATCGCGATGAATTATTAATTTTTGTGACGCCGACTATTGTCAATGATCAAATGCATAATCAATAGACAAGGGCGCGTGATCAGAAAAACGTTGATCTTTATAAATTGAAACCTGATTAATTTTATCTTTAAGATTAGGGCTGGTCACATGATAATCTATCCGCCAACCGACATTTTTTGCCCACGCTTGGCCGCGATTCGACCACCAGGTGTATTGATCGGGCTCTTGATTTTTAATGCGAAACGCATCGATAAAGCCTAGGCTATCAAACACTTCATCGAGAAAAGCCCGCTCTTTCGGCAAAAACCCAGAATTTTTTTGATTTCCCCGCCAATTTTTTAAATCAATATTTTTATGCGCAATATTCCAATCGCCACAAATAATATAATCGCGCTGACTGTGATCCAGTTTTTTTAAATAATCTAAATAAAAATCTAACACTTGAAATTTTATCGCTTGCCGTTCTTCGCCACTGCTGCCAGAAGGCAAGTACAGCGAAATCACACTGAATTTTTCAAAATCGACTTGAAGAAAACGTCCTTCACTCACAAATAGCGGATAACCCATATCAGTATGTACCGCGAGCGGTTTTTGTTTACAATAAATCGCAACCCCACTGTAGCCTTTTTTCTCCGCATCAGAAAAAAAAGCATGGTAACCTTCGGGTAAAAATTCTGGAGTATTGATTTGATCAATTTGTGCTTTAGTTTCTTGCAAACAAACAATATCGGCATTCTGTGTGGCTAACCAAGAAAAAAATCCTTTTTTCGCGCCGCTGCGTATGCCGTTAATGTTTAGCGTGATGATCCGCATGATTATTCTCTATTTATTAATACGAGGATAATAGACGGGATATTCACGGTATTCATTCTCCTTATTATGCGCTACAGTATCCCCGGCCAAATAAGTATGTAAGGTATTTGCAGAATAAAGGGGTGCCTGCGCAAGACCTGCTACAACGCAGTCGTGTGTGTTAGGAAATACCGATGCATAAGTGCCAAGCTCTGCAGGTAGCGTGATATTCGAATTAATGGCTTCGGTGATAGGGTTAGTAATTTTGTCATTTAGTAAGGCAATTTCTAGCGTGGGAGTTGCCACTTTGGTTAGGGCTTTACCCAATGCATCTGATGCAAAATTAAGCGCAGGCGCAGCGCCTCCTAAAGTTAAACCAATTAACGTGACATTGATGCAAGTCAGTAATAATGCAACGCACCATAACCATAGGGGAGTTTTTATCTCGTCCTCTTTCATAGACTCGAGATTAGCAAACTCATAGGTTTTATTAAATTTATAACATTGCCATAAGGGCTTGACGCTTGCTCCTACCACATATTGGGTAATTACGCGCGGTAAACGCAAAATCGCGCCTAAGCCACAAAGCAAGACGCCGCCACACGTAGCAAAAAAGGGTTTAAAATTGGTCTTTTTGAAATCAATATGCTGAGGATCTTTACTATAAGCAATTAGACGTAAGCCGCTATTAATCAAAAAATTGTCTAGTGCACGAAAATAATTGAAAGGATTAAGCAGCGCAAGTAAATTGAGTTTTCCTTTATTCTCGCCGTCATGCCCGATAAAAAAATTCTCGCGTAAGGCGTAATCAAAACTTTTTATTTCCTTGCGGTAAGCCATATATTCATCGCTGGCTGCAGTACTCGTGCGAATAGCATAACTTTCAGTCATCAAATCCAAGAGCTCAGCCTTGTTTTCACCCAGGAACCAACGAATGGGGATATCTTTCCAGCCGTAACGCGCCTCGAGGAACTCCCCATGGTTATGATCTTTAATCGGAAAAAGAAAGTTATAAACCGGGAAAAAGAAATTGTAGACTTTCCCGTGACTTTCTTTTTCCGATTAAAGATCATAACCATGGGGAGTTCCTCGAGGCGCGTT